>Ga0315320_10000590_pt1 | contig 30017 bp, 19 predicted proteins | sample M140m21515metaG_FD_203458 | JGI IMG/M metagenome (GOLD analysis project Ga0315320, IMG submission 203458) | Ammonia-oxidizing marine archaeal communities from Monterey Bay, California, United States - M1 40m 21515 | ecosystem: Environmental > Aquatic > Marine > Coastal | place: USA: California... | reverse complement strand
GTACGCAACAAGTCATCTGAATGAAAATTCAGAAGTTGCAAAACTTATGAATGTAGTTGCAGTTAAAGACAAACAACTAGCTGAAGCAAAAGCATTTGCAACAAAAGCAAAAGTTTTAGCTGAGTCTAAGGCGAACGAAGTTAAGCGTATGGCACAAATCGCTGAGCGCAAAGAAACTATTGATGGATTGTTAAGCCCACTAAACAGAGCAGAACAAGAAATCATGACAGATTTACTGGAATCAGTACAAACAAACAGACTACAATCTGCATTTGACAAGTACCTACCGTCAGTAATTGATGGTAAATCTCCAGCGAAGCAGAAGGCAGTAATTACAGAAGGCACAGAAATCACAGGCAATAGAAAACAAACTAACGTTAGTTCAAAGCAAGACGATAATGTCGTTGACATTAGACGTTTAGCTGGTTTAAATTAAGGAGAAAACTATGTCAGAACTATTAGAAAGTCGCTGGCTGGATACGAAGAGCGCACTTCTTGAAGGCCTAGCAGGCACAAAGAAATCTGTAATGTCAGCTACACTGGAAAATACACGCAAGTATTTGTCAGAAACTGCAGGCGCAGGTGCAACATCCGCCGGTAACGTCGCAACTCTTAACAGAGTTATTTTACCCGTCATCAGACGTGTAATGCCAACAGTCATTGCTAATGAAATCGTTGGTGTTCAGCCTATGACTGGCCCAGTAGGGCAAATTCACACACTACGTGTTCGTTATTCGGATACAGTTGGTACAGGCGCAAGCGGTACTGTAGCTGGTGAAGAAGCACTATCACCGTTCAAAATTGCTGAAGCGTACTCAGGTGCGACAGCAGGAACAGCGGCAAACACAGCAGCACTAGAAGGTGAAGCTGGTAACAAAATGTCTATTCAGATCTTAAAACAGACTGTTGAAGCTAAATCACGTAAGCTATCAGCACGTTGGACTTTTGAGTCTGCACAAGACGCACAATCACAGCATGGTATTGATGTTGAAGCAGAAATTATGGCTGCTTTAGCTCAAGAAATTACAGCTGAGATTGACCAAGAAGTACTTGGTTCACTATACACATTAGCAGGAACAGCTGAAGCAGATACTCAGTATGATCAAGCTGGTGTATCAGGAACAGCTACTTTCGTAGGTGACGAGCATGCAGCATTAGCTGTTATGATCAACCGCGCAAGTAACAAAATTGCACAACGTACACGTAGAGGCGCAGGTAACTGGGCAGTTGTAAGTCCGTATGCATTAACAGTACTTCAATCAGCAACAACTTCAGCGTTCGCAAGAACAACTGAAGGCACATTTGAAGCTCCAACTAATACTAAAATGGTTGGTACTTTAAACAATGCAATGAAAGTATATGTAAACACATATGCTGCTGATGCACAAGACGTACTTGTAGGTTACAAGGGATCAAGCGAATCAGACGCAGCAGCGTTCTATTGCCCATATATCCCACTAATGTCAAGTGGCGTTGTATTAGATCCAACATCATTCGAACCAGTTGTGTCATTCATGACTAGATACGGATATGTTGAGCTAAACAACACTGCAAGTTCATTAGGTAACGCAGCAGACTACCTAGCTCGTGTTAGCATTGCTAACGTTAGCTTTAGCTAAGTCTTAAGTTACAAAATACAAAATAGGCGCTACGGCGCCTATTTTTTTGACTAAATTTTCTGGTTGACATTTTGTTTCAAATAAGGTATAACTTAATATAAACTATAAGTTATGAAACATAAACATTTAATAGTACGAGCAGAAGTAAGTAATCCTCCAATATGCGAACAAACTATTACTGATTGGGCCTCTAATTTAATTAGAGACATTGGTATGAAGATTATGATGGGACCTTATGTTAAGTATTGTGATATGAAAGGTAACAAAGGATTTACTTGCGTTACCATCATTGAAACATCACATGTAGCAATACACATATGGGACGAACAATCTCCAAAACTAATACAATTAGACGTCTATACTTGTGGAGAGTTAGACACACGAATAGTATTTGATGCGTTAGATAAGTTTGATCCAGTAAAGATTGACTTTAAATATTTGGACAGAGAAAACGAATTTATTCAAGTACTAGATACTAAATAATAATACAACGTTCAGGCAATTAGCCCGGAAGTAGCATTAGCGAAGGAACGCACTTAACTTTAACGAGGAGAGTGTCATGAATCATAAAGACTTCGAAATAGCTCGCAAAAAGAGAAAAACGGAACTAGCACATAAAGCAATAGTACGCAAAATGGCTGAAAATCGTCTATCTAGACCAAGAGCTGAAAAGAACATACTTAGTACAGACCCTAGATTACAAAAAATTTAATATTTTGGTAAAAAAGAGGTTGACTTTATATATAAAGTCTGTTATATTAAGTACATAAGCAACAAAAAAGTAATTAATTTTTGTTTATAGTGCAAGGAAGAGGCTCCTACCAAAAGAGTCGAACTTGACTGTCCAGGGGTGGTACCCAGGCTTGGTAGTAGAAATACGCTGAGTCACATCGCACTAACCCGCGGGGACAGGTTGTACGGTTTAGAAATGGTATTTCGGTCCGTGCTTGTAGGTGTACCCAAGTCCTACCTATTTTGCTTATATTTTAAAAAGACTCTTCGGAGTCTTTTTTCTTGACTTAAAATCCTTTATATTGTATTGATGATAAATACTTGTGTCAGATAGTGTGCCGCAAGGCGGACTTATGCTGTACCCACAGCGTAGCCCATAGAACGGGCATAGGACTACTATTATAGGAGAAAAAAATGGGAAGACCACTTAATAAAAGATTGTTTGGTGTAGAAGGCGTAGGCCCTACAGCAGGCGGAAACGAAATCAAAGTAAACTTTCATAACAACACAGCAGTTAAAGAAGGCTATATTGTAAAGCAAGTAGGCTCAAAGAAATTTGTATGTGAAGAAATTGAAACAGCAGGACTATTTACTTGTACGCTAACAACTGGTAAATTACCAGCTAACTTGGTAGCAGGTGAAATGTCAATTTCATTCAAAATGGACGATGCAGAAACATACACAGTAAGTAAAATTGCTGGACGTAAAGTTACTTTGTCAGCACCAAGTGGTACAGGTACTAACTTGTATGACGGCAAAAGTGTTCCGTGGAACTTTAGTACATCTGTAGCAGATGGCGCAGCACAAGTTGAAGAAGCTGGTGATGATAACACATTAATCGGCGCAGATGACGACGACTTTACAGAAGACGCATAAGGACTAACTTAATGGAACGACCAGTAAATGTTTTTTGGAATTTTTATAATCTTCTAAAAGATTTGGTCGTTTCTGTAAAACTAGGAAGCTCTAAGGCAACACCGCATGGTAGTGTTTTAGAGCAACTTAGCGATACAAAATTTAAAGTTACTGATAATAAAGGAAATGAAGGAGTATGCGAACTAGTTAATAAAAGTACAAACGATTTAGATGACAATGAAATGTCACTAATAGGTATTGTATTACATAGTTCAGCATTTGTTTATATTGCTTCAATTGTTAATAACTTAATGATAGATTTTAATAACAGTGAATATAGTTGGGACATACACAATGACTCAACAACAAATGTATTAATGTTAACAGGGAAATAGTAAATGTCAAAGATAGATAAAGTAACCGGAGGCAATTATAAAATTGCAGTTAGTAATGGTGCATCAGGTACTATTACTCTAGACACTACTGACGGTGCTTCTGCTGTTCAAGGAACTGTTATTGTCAATGGTGATCTTGAAGTTAGAGGAACACAAACAACAGTTGAGTCAACAGTTACAACTATTGCAGACAATATTATTACGTTAAATGAAGGCGAGTCTGCAGCAGGAATTAGTGCTAGTAATGGGTATATTGCAGGTATAGAAGTTGATAGAGGATCACTGCCTACAGCAAGAATTGTTTTCAATGAACAAACACAATATTTTACAGGCGGAACAAGTGGTAATGGAGCATTTAAATTACAAGATGCAACCGGAACAACTTTACCATTTACAACAAATAGTATAAACGCAGAAGGAGTGTTATATATTACAACTCCTGCAGCAAGTATTGATGTTAGCGGTACAGTAAACTACGAACGTAATATTTTTGAATATGCATTTAATGCTGTTGCAAACGATTTTATTATTACCGATCCTGGAAGCGGTAATGTATTAATAAACAATGATGGATTGGTTAATGCAAAAGGTGTTAAAGATTATGTAACATATGCTTTTTCAAATACACTACAACCGGGTATTGCTGATAATGATACAACATTAAGAGCATTAGATGAATCTACAACAGGTATAGAAAGTACAATTGAAGTAAAAGTCGACAACACGCTAATTGCAAATATATACTCTAATAGATTAGAACTAGCAGATTTAAAAATACAAAAAAATGAAATATCAACTACAATATCAGATGATAATTTATTTTTATCAGCGCCAGGAACAGGATCAGTTACAGTAAAAGATACGTTTGTAATGACCGGGTCACCATTTGACGATGACTTATCAGCTAGTCCGGCAGCGCCTGTTAGTGGAATTAAATTATTTTCAAAAGATACCGCCAACAGCGAAGGTAATGTTGGTTTGTATTATGTAAATAAAAACAATGTAACAGACGAATTAGTAAGTAGAAATAGAGCACTACTGTTCGGAATGCTCTTTTAAGGAAACAATATGGCAATCACAAACGCACAATTAACAAACACACAACTAGATGTTATTACAGTACCAGCAGGAAAAAGATATGCTATTACAAATATAATGGTATGTAATAATAACAGCGTTGACGCTGCAAATTTTGATTTACACTTTCTTCCTAGCGGAGTAGCATTAAACAATGCTATAACTAGAATTGTAAACAACTTAGTTTTACCAGCAGGCGAAACGTTTACTTTTGACTCAGAAAGAATAGTATTAGAAGAAGGCGACATAGTTAGCTTTGTTGCAGCACCTGACATTGGTGCAAACTTAACTAATCTTTCTGCAACAATAAGTTATTTGGAAGTGTAATAATGAGACTAATGAAAGCTCAAAATACAAACAGTAGGACCATTTATGGTAATGGTGTTCAGTATGACATTAACGGACAAGTAGTTATTGAAAGTACCAATACTATATTAGTGCCTAAAGGTACAGAAGCACAACGGCCAACAAGTCCTGTTAACGGGCAGATTAGATATAACACAGATGATGATCAATTTGAAGCATATCAAAACGGTGCTTGGCGAGAATTAAGATTTAAAGAACCAAATCAAGATCCAGGTATAACACAACAAAATTTAGGTAATGGTGATGCTGTAGAAACAGTATTTGGACCATTAGCAAGCGGTGATGCAGATTTTCCTGTTCCTGCCGCGGCGCAGAATGTTTTAGTATTTGTTGAAAACGTATTTCAAGTAGCAACAACAAACTATACTCTAGAACAAAGCTCAAGTGGTAATCTTGCTGGTCCTAATTCGCCATACGCAGACGGATGGTATTTAAAATTTGCATCTGCTCCAGATCTAGCAAAACCTATTACTGTACTACATAACTTTGACAAGTAATCCAATAAATACTACTGTATAAGGAGACATCATGGCAGTAGGTAGAATATCTGGACCGTTATTAGCAGCTAATCTTGAACGTAACGGAATTAACTTAAATGTTAAAAATACATTAAGTGATACATCTCTCCTTCATTTAGATGCAACAGCACTTAAATTAGGGTTTAATACTGATGTAACTACAGACGAAATACAAGTATCAGGCATGTCTCAAATGCCTAGCATGATTGCATCTACAGAATTAAAGATTGGTAATTTAATTTGGGGAAACGGAAGTAATATTAATTCCTTAGACTCGCCAATAGTATTACAAGCAGCTGTTGGCGGAAGAATAAATCTATCAGGGTTCGCAACAGATCAAATTGAAATTAATGATAATAGTATTAAAAGTTATAATACAAATTCAAATATTGATCTAAGACCAAACGGCACAGGTACAACAGAAATACCTACTAATTTAGAATTATTTGGAAGTTTACATTCACAATCTAACATTACTTTTGATGGTAATATTACAATAGGTAGTGATGATGAAGATACATTAGTTTTAAACGCAGAAATGACTAATGATCTAAATCCAGGCACAAATAATACCTTGAAATTAGGCAAGGCTGGAAAACGTTTTGGAGAAATTCATCCTGGTGTTGTTAATGGTCAAGTAATAAATTCTGGTGATATTATCGCTGGCACAGCGAGTATGAACTTACGTGTTGGTAATATATTTTATGTTAGTAAAAACGGAAACGATTCAGCAGTAGGCGACAGTGTACAAGGTCCTATGCTTACTATTAAAGCGGCACTAGCAAGAGCTGATGCAAGTACACAAGGACCAGTTGAAATACATATATTTCCTGGAGAATACGAAGAAATATTTCCTTTAGAAATACCAACTAACGTAAGTATAGTTGGACATAACATGCGTGGTGTTATTATTAAACCAACAGCAGGAACAAATACAAATAACTGTTTCTTAATGAATGGCGAAACAACAGTCCAACATGTTACTATAAAAGATTTCTTTAGTCCAGGGCATGCATTTAGTTTTGCAACAGATACAGTAGTAACCTCGAGATCTCCCTATGTACAAAACGTATCAGTAATTACAGCAGGCAGTGTAACAAGTGCAAGCGATCCTAGAGGCTTTGCACAAGGCGATGCAGGTAAAGGCGCATTAGTTGACGGAGCAAATGTTTTAAGTGCTAGTCAAGAAGCAAGCATGCTATTCCATAGCGTTACATTTATCACACCTGGAGTTGATGCAATTACAATGACAAATGGTGTTAGAGTTGAATGGCTTAATTCTTTTACATACTTTGCTAACAGAGGATTATATGCTGTTAGAGGAGTAACTGGTCATTTAAGTACAGACGGATCAACAACACAATTTGGAGCTGAAATTAGATCAATAGGTTCAGCAAATGTTTACGGAAATTACGGAGCAGTAGCTGACGGTGCAGATACTATTATGTATCTAATACAACACAACTTTGGATATATCGGAAGTGGTAAATTCTTAGACAATGATCCAAGTAGAGCAATACAAGCTCAAGAAACAAGTGAGCTTAACAGTGGAAATATTTATTTTTCATCAACTGACCATTTAGGTAACTTTAGAGTTGGTGATCAATTTTTTGTTGACTTAGAAAGCGGCGAATCAAGTATTGTTATTACAGAAGCACAAGTAAATGCACTTAATGGTATTAATGTTACAACTGGTGGATCTACAAGTATTTTAAACGGCGCACAAGCATCAACAGGCAATCTTATAATCACAAATAATACATTGTTTAGTAGTCCAGGAAGTATTAATGTTGATAGTGCAGCAGGAATAATAAACTTTTTAGACAATACAAATGTTACTGGTAATGTTGTAATGTCAGGAGATTTTACAATCGGCGGCAGTGCAATAGGATTTGGTAATGATGCTAATGATACAATTAGTTTTGCACAAGAAATTGATCAAAATATCGTACCAGACATTAGTGGAGCATATAGTTTAGGACTTGCAAGTAAGACTTGGAAAAAGGCTTGGTTAAGTGCAGCACAATCTGATGATGTTTTAATACAAGATAATTTTATAACAACTACTGAAACAAATAACGATTTAGAATTTAGAGCTCAAAGCACTGGCGCGGTATTATTAGAAGATATAGCTGTAGATGAAAATAAACTTTTTACTAGAGCTGATGATTTAAATTTTACTACAAATACTAATTTTAACATAGCAACTACAGGATCAATTAAATTGCCTGCAGGTACAGACGGTCAAAGAATCAACGCTGATTCAACCGGAGCACCAGGAATAGGATCAATTAGGTACAGTACAGATTCAAATAGGTTTGAAGGCCAAACTGTTAATGCACCAATTACATTTAATGGTGTATTTTCATCAAACAGACTAACTAGCGTAACAGCTGATCCTACATCAAACAATATTAGATTTATAGTAAACGGAGCAGTAGATGCAATAGATTCTTCTACATTAATGGCAGATATAACAGGCGACAGTATCTTATTTGGAGCTCTTAGTGTAGATGATATAAAGCTAGATGGCAACACTATTTCAACAGAAGTATCAAATAGTAATTTACAATTTGCTATGCACGGTGATGGTAAATTTATACAAAAAGATTTAAAAATAAAAAATAATATTTTAGAAATTACCGACGGCGGCCCTATGACATTTGTAACAGATGACGGGTATTTTGCATTTAGAGGCGCATCTGGAATTGTTATGCCAAGCGGTGGCAATGACACTAGAGGTCCTAATCCACAAACGGGTGATACTAGATTTAATGCTAGAGCAGATGTAAAAGCTCTAGAAGTTTATGCTGGAGTAGACAACAAAGAAGGTGAATTCCAGGAATGGATTCCGGCTACAGGTGCTGGCGAAAGTGTTACTATAGAGTATCAAGAAGATCAGGTTAATATTTGGTCCATTGTACTAGGATAACCTAACTAAAATTTCAAATACAACTAAATACTATTAATGCAAAACAGCGACCATTGTTTTGCAGTTACAAACCGCGGTCAACCAGCGATAGAAGCATAATGCTTGAACAGGTTGGAGGCACAGGATGCCCGTATAAGGAGAAAAAATGGCTGTAGGTCGCATATCGGGTCCGTTACTTAAATCGAATCTAATCCGAAATGGAATAGATTTAGCTTTTGAAACAGATCTTTTATATCTAGATGTAAATAATCAGCGCATTGGTGTTAAGAACTCATCTCCCCAATACGATTTAGACATTACTGGTACAATGAGAAGTACTAATATTAATGTTGACAATAATTTAGACATAGCAAATATTAATATAACTGGTAATACAATCAGTACCTCAGAACAATATTTAAACTTAGGTACTCTTGATAACATTGTTTACCAAAACAAAGCAAGAATTGACGGCATTGACATTCAAGGTAATGTAATAAGCACCAACGATTCACATTCAAATTTAGAATTTAGACCAAACGGCACAGGTGAAGTTCATGTACATTCAGATATGAATGTTACAGGTAATATACATGCTACTGGTAATATTTCTGCAGACGGCGACATTGTAATTGGTGATGCTGATACTGATAGCATAACAATTAATGCAGAAATAGGAAGCGATCTTATTCCTGACCAAACTGATACTTTTAGTATAGGTGAAGTAGGAAAAATATGGAGCGAGGTTCATGCACAAACTTTATTTACTGGACAAATAAACACAACTGATTTATTTGTAAGTGGAATAGATCTTACTCTTAGACAAGGCAATTTAATTTATGTAAGTGAAAACGGCGACGATACACATTCAGGGACACATCCTCAGGATCCTGTTGCAACTATTAAACAAGGATTAAGTTTAGCAACAGCAGGCGATACAGTTTATATTACACCAGGAGTGTACACTGAAGTTTTTCCTTTAACAGTACCAGTTGGTGTTACACTTAAAGGTGCTGGTATTAGATCAGTTACAATACAACCAACAGCAGGTACAAATACTAATGATGCTATATTACTTAACGGTGAAACAACAGTTGAAGATTTAACAGTATCAGGATTTTTTAGTCCGGGTTATGCATTTAGATTTGCAAACAATATTACAGTTACGTCAAGGTCACCTTACGTAAAAAATATTACAGTTATTACAGCAGGTAGTGTAACAACAGCAGAAGATCCAAGAGGGTTCAATCAAGGAGATGCTGGTAGAGGTATTCTAGCTGACGGATCAGTAGCAAATGCATCAAGTAAAGAAGCAAGTATGTTGTTCCACAGTGTTACATTTATAACACCTGGAGTTGATGCTCTTACAGCAACAAACGGTGTGAGAATAGAATGGCTAAACTCATTTACATATTTTGCTAATAAAGGAATACACGCACTTGACGGTGCAACAGGTTTAAAAGGCGATGGTAAAACACGTATTAGACTTAGTGGAATAACAGGCACATTTAATGCTGCTGATACAGTTACATTTACATCAACTGATGCAAGTACTGTTGAAACTGTGACAGTTGAAAGTGTTGATAATGATATACTTGTTATTGACGGGAAGAATACAAACTTTATTGGGTTTGACACAACTCCGCAAAGTATTTCAAACGGCGCAGGTGCAACAGCAACAGTAATAGAAAATGTAGATTTAGCAGACTTTGGTGCAGAAATAAGAATGATTGGTTCTGCATGTGTATATGGTAACTTTGGTATTTACGGAGACGGTCCGGGTATTATTGTATATGCAATTGGACAAAACTTGGCATACATTGGTAACGGAAAAGAAGTTACTAACGATCCAGGAACAGTTATTCAAGCAAACGAAGTAGTTGAATTAAACAACGCAAAAGTAAGATACAACTCAGTTGACCATAAAGGTGATTTTAGAGTTGGTGAATTATTTTATGTAAACCAAGATGACGGTACAGATAGTTTCACAGCAAATGCACTTACTGTTGACTTAACAACAGGTGCAACATTTACAACAGGCGGAGATACTAGTTTTATAAACGGATCACGCATTGATGTTGGAAATTTAAGACTAACTGGAAATACATTATCAAGTACTGTAGGTGATATTAATCTTAATAGTAGTAGCGGAGCAATTAATCTATTAGACAATGTTGACATTACTGGTAACTTAGATGTTAGCGGTGACGTAACTATTGGCGGAAATATTACTATTGGTGATGAAGGTACAGATAGTATAGAAATTGTAGCAGGTATTAATAGTAACCTAGTACCAAGTAGTACAAGTACATTTAGTTTAGGAACAAATACAAATACTTGGTCAAAACTTTGGGTATCAGAACTACAAGTTGATGATGTTAATATTAATACAAATGTAATTACAACTACATCATCAGATGCAGATTTAGAATTACGTGCAAACGGAACAGGTAGTGTTGTAGCTGAAGGATTTACATTTGAAACAAATAACATTTCAACTACAGGTGATATGGTATTTGACGCTGGCTCAGAATTAATTAATTTTAATTCATCTGGAGCAATTAAACTTCCAACAGGAACAACAGCGCAACGAACAAGCGGAGTAGCAGGGGAACTGCGTTACAATAGCGAATTAGCAAGATTTGAAGGATTTAATGGAACTAATTGGTTTAATCTAAAAGGTGTTGAGGATCTCAACGGAGATACTAGAATCACAGCTGAATTGACAGAAGGCGCAAACGACGATATAATTAGATTTTATGTTAAAAATGATGTAGTTTTTAGTGTAGATACCAACGGATTTAATGCAAATCAAATTGAGATAGATAATATCCGCATAGACGGCAATGTGATAAATACTACGTCGGGAGATTTAGACTTAGTTTTATCACCCAACGGAACAGGCTCAGTTGTAATTGATAATTTTTCTATCAAGGACAACACTATAACACATACAGTACCTCAAGGCATAATGGAGTTCCAAAAAACTGGAGTTAATGCGTATTATAAATTCGACGGATCATACGGATTAGTTATACCAGTAGGAACATCATTAAATAGACCAGCAACGCCTGAAATAGGCATGATACGTTTTAACACAGCTGATCTAAGAGTTGAAGTTTTTGATGGTAGTATATGGACTAGTGTAGCAGGTTTGAGCGGAGCGGTTAGTTCGATCGACGCAACAAACATTGCAATTGAAAATGTTTTATTTATGGGATAAGGAAATATAGATGGCAACCTTTTTTAGAAATGAAGTAGTAAAAAACGTAGGAACAACACCAGTAAAAGTTATTGAAACTAATGGTGCTACACGAGCAACAGTAATTGGATTAAGTTTTACTAATCTTACTGATAAGTTCGTGTATGTTAACGTTGAACTACAAAGCCAGGATAGTGCAAGAGGATTTTATTTAAAAGATTCTATTCTTCCTTCAGGCACAAGTTTACGTGCAGTATCATCCGGCGAAAAATTAATATTAGCAACTAGTAATGCAATGTATGTATCGTCCACACTCGATGACTCAGTTGATGTTATTATTAGTTACGTGGAGATAACATAATGTATTATATAGGAACAACACCAACAGACGTAGCAGCAGGATTTATCAAAAGATACTTTTACGGACTACGCAGAAACGAAGATGGAGAATTGTTTTTACAGCAATTAGACCAGTTACGTCTTGGACAAGAAAATGTTGTTATTGTTAACGATCTTGGTATTGCATCAGAAAACTATCCGGACTTTGAAGAAGGTATTGACTTCCTTGATGGTATTGATATTGATCATGAACAATTATATCCAAACTTACGTTATCAACAGTTCAAGTGGGAAAATAGAAGTTTATTATATTACATTGAAGAAGAAACAGGATTTTTTGTACAAAGAATTTCAGAAGCATATACTTACCCAGACAAAAACAGTTCTCCGGCTTATGGAGAAGGTAACGATGAAAACGTGCTTACACAATCGAGCAGTGAAAAGATAGGATACTAATATGGCAGAGTTTAAGTTAGATAGATTTAAGTATACGTGGAAAGGGCAATGGGCTCTAAGTACAGAATACTTAAAAGATGATGTTGTTTATAATGGTGGTAAAAGTTATGTTTGTATTGTAAGTCATACTTCAAGTACAGAATTCGGAACAGATCTAGCTAGAATATTACCAGGATCAAATCCTCCAGCTCCAGCACCATACTGGATTGTAATGACCAGTAGTAAAACGTTTAGCGGCGATTATGAAATTGGCGTAGAGTATATACCTGGTGAAATAGTTTTATTCAATGGTAAATTACATTTATGTATAAAACCACACACTTCAACTAACTTTGCAGATCAAACAAGCAAATGGGAAGATTTTGGAGACGGAATAGACTTTGTTGGTCCATGGGTTTCTGGTACAGGTTATGGAGAAGGCGCATTAGTAAGATATAACGGTATTGTATATCGTTGTAAACTAGCACACGATGCAGGCGCAACACTTGAAGATAATATAAGTGCTAATCCTAGTTTTAATTGCTGGGATATTTTCCATCCAGGAAAAGAATGGCGCAGTGCTTGGTTAACAAATACATTATACAGAGTAAATGATCAAGTTTCATATGGTGGCGCAATATACGAATGTAATACTACGCACACTTCTGCAGGCAATGCAATTGATAATACAAACTTTACAATTACATTTCCGGGTACAGGATTTAAAAATGATTGGGATTCACTTTCTGTTTACTCCGTTGGTGATATTGTAAGATATGGCGGATTTTTATATAGTGCTATAAACAACAACCAAGACAGTCAGCCTAGTTTAGTTACAGTGCTAGACGCACAAGGAAAAGTTGTATCACAAGATTTAGGTGGCGACTCGACTATTAACTGGAGAGTACTAGCCAAGAGTAACGATTTTGCAGGTGACTGGGTATTAGGAAGCGAATATCAAGCAGGTGATATTGTACAACGTGGTGGTTATTTATATGAGGCAGTAAGAGATGTAGGTTTACAAGACGGTAAAGATAGTGCAAGTACTGACCTTGATCCAGAAGTATGGAACTTACTTGCAAAAGGACAAAGATGGAAAGCTAACTGGAAAACAAATACTTACTATTCAAGAGGCGATGTAGTTTATTATCTAGGAAGTACATACACTTGTAACTTTGAACATGCATCAGACTTTGAAAAAGCTCCAGGTGATTTTGCTGTAGGTATATACAACTATTGGGATTTAACTGTACAAGCAGGACAGCAAGCAGCACTTACAACAAAGGGTGATTTGATAACTTATGGTGCTTGGAGAAAAGACAATTACGAAGACGATAGTACACTTGGCGATGCAAGAGTACCAATTGGTGAAACAAATCAAATTTTAAGTGTTACAGCAGAACAAGAAGTATTTTGGCGTAATAGAGATTTTGAAAACCAAGTTGTGTATGTAGGATTAAATGGTAAAGACCAAGACACATATGGTAGAGAACCTGAAACACCATTCCGCACAGTAAGACATGCGTGTGAATGGATCGAAGATAATTTTAATCCTCTAGTACCAACTAAGGTAGCTGTGTCAGCAGGAAGATTTGAAGAGATAGGTCCAATTGCTATTCCAGCAGGTTGTGTTGTAATGGGAGATGAACTTCGTGCAACAACTATTGCAGCCACAGGACCAATTGCAGCGTATCAAGACGATACAGCCTTTCATAATAATATTATTTCGCACTTTTTAGGCATATCACAAAAACTAGTTTTGAACCAAGAAATAGATTCACAAAGCGGAAATCCAATTGAACAAAAAAGAAATTTACCAGTTGGATCAAACGATGCTTTTGTTTTAATGGGTGCAAGAAAATTAGATTATTTTAATAGAATTCAATTTATTTCTGCAAGTGGTGCTACAAATCCTACAATGAGTGGTACTAATACTTTAAGTACTGACGAAGGGTTAGTAAATTCTGCAGCTATTATAGAGCAAAATAAAGAATATATTGTGCAAGATTGTTTTGGATATATTAGAACAGTATTCCCAGATTTTGACGGTGACCTTCTGCGTATTAGAAATGATGTGCAAAGTTTCATACGTGCAATGATAAGAGATTTAAAATACCCAGGAACATACGGAACAATAAACGCAGCTAACAGATATGCAAGAGCTATAACAGGTTCTGGTACAACAGACATGTTCTTAGTAAGAGATACAACAGGCTTGCGTCAAATGACTATTGAAGGACTAACTGGCGGATTGAATCCTCCAGGAGTTTACGACATTTATCAAAGACCAACAGGTGGTGCATGTGTTGCACTTGATCCAGGTTGGGGACCAGCAGATGAAAGAGTTTGGATTGCTAACAGATCACCTTACATTCAAGGTGTTACAAACATCGGTGAACGTTGTTATGGTAAAAAAGTAGACGGTGCTTTACACAATGGCGGTAACAAGTCAATGACATCAAATGACTTTACACAAGTACTAAGTGATGGTATTGGCGCACACATATTAAACAATGCACGAGCTGAGCTTGTGTCAGTGTTTACGTACTATTGTGCAGTTGGATATCTAGCAGAAAGCGGCGGAGTGATACGTGCTACAAACGGTAACAACTCATACGGAAGTTTTGGTGCTGTGTCAGACGGCAACGATCCTCTAGAAACTCCAGATGCAGGAACAGTAAACAACAGAGTAAACGAAGCTATTGTTGAAAGTGCATTTGCAGGCGGATCTGCAGATGAATTATTCTTATTCCAATATTCGCATACTGGCGAACAATACACAGAAGCTACAGCAACTATTGTTGGTGCAGGTGATGACGCAACAGTAGAATATGTTGATTTTAGAGATGGCGGCGTCCATGAGCCAAGACTTATTAATACTAAAGGTTCAGGTACTGAAGGCGGAAGTGGATTTAAAGTTATAGCAAGTAGCGCACAAATTACAGTTGATGCATCAGATAGAATACGTTTGAATGCTAACGATCCAACACAATTTACAGCAGATGTGCAAGGCATGCGTGTTATTATTACAAGTGGTCGAGGTGCAGGACAATATGCACAGCTTAACGTATTTGATAGTGTAACTAGAGATGTAACAGTAACAAAAGAATCAGACGGTACAGCAGGTTGGGATCATATTATTCCAGGTACGGACTTGGTGCCAGATTTTGACTCAACTACTAACTATAGAATTGAAGCAAGTATTATAGCAAGTCACCCAGGGTTTGTTTCAACAAACGGAGATTTACCAGCCGCAAGAGAATTCCGCGGAGCAACTTGGGGATATCAAACTGTTGATTATACAAATATTACTGTTGGAATTGGAACAGGTGAAACTTTTGATGACGAAGCTGTAGCTGCAAGATTTAATGTTCAACGTAAAGGACAGGCATATAATTTAACAAAAGTTGGTTCAGGTGCAGGATATGCAGTTGGAGATAAACTTACAATCTTAGGAACAGCACTAGGCGGAACAACGCCAGCTAATGACTGTGTTATAGAAGTACTTTCAGTATCAGACGATAGTACAAACGCTATTGTAACATTTAGTAGTGCAGGTACACCAAGAGGAAAACGTGCGGTTGCTATCGCAGATCCAAACTTCACAGCATATTCAGATGATGGTACAACTTGGACAGAAGGTAATTTACCTAACGTAGGTGATTGGAGAAAAATTGTTGCTGGTGAAGATGCATATGTTGCATTAGAAAATAATACTAGCAATGTAGCATTTAGTTATGATGGAGAAACATGGATTCAAAGAGCATTACCGGGCTCAGATAATTGGGTTGATATTGCTTATGGTGGCGGAAGATTCCTTGCAATAGCTGAAGGAAGTAATGCTGTTGCAACTAGTACTGACGGACTTACATGGACTTCCGGAACTATACCTGACAGCGATGACTCAACTACAGCACAGTGGCAAAAAGTAGAATACGGTCAAGGTGCATTCGTTGTATTATCAGGAAGTGATCAGCAATCAGCTGTAACTACTAATGGGTCAGCTTGGACACTTTATTTAAACGCATTGCCTGCAGGTGAATATGATTGGGCAGGATTTGCATACGGAGATAATAGATTTGTTGGTGTTACATTTAGTGGTAAAACAGTTTACTCTTTAGACAAAGGACAAACATTTAAATTAGGAACACAAATACCACAACTTGGTGGCGACGACTTACAAGTAAAAGATTTTATTTACGGTCAAGGTGTGTTTATGGCAATTGGTGATAAGAGTGCTATTGGTACAGGTGCACCACAATCAGGAGACGAAATTGATAGATGTGCAACAACAGAAGATGGTATAATTTGGACCGAACGTAATATGAATAGTAACGGTAGATTGTATAGCACATTGTTGTTTGCAAATCCAAACTCAGTAGGAAAGTTTATTGCATTTGGTGATGTTACATCAACCAATGCTTTAAGTATAATGACTACAGGCAGACGTGCAAGATTTAAAGCAAATGTTTTCCAAGGTTCGTTTAATAACATATTAATGTGGGATCCAGGTAGCGGATATTCAGATGATAATCCTTGTGCATTAACTATTGTTGACACAACATTTGTTACAGGACTTGAAGTAGATATGCGTTATGGTAATGGAGTATTATCTCAACCATCGTTTATTAACAGAGGCGCAGGATATAGAACAAGCAGTTCAACTATTACTATAGCAGGCGACGGTTATGCAGATATTATTCCGGAAACAAATGTAGTAGTTATTGACGGAGTTAATGTTGTTCCAGGACCTGGAGTACAAATTAGATTTTCAACATTACTTGATTTAGCAACTGAAGACCCAGCAGACTTAGCACTTTACACAGGAGTAGGTATTACTGACTTAGGTGATGACGGTTCTGGTAATAATACTAGAAGTATAAAATTTACAATTACACCTAGACTACGTAACGAAAACAATATGTTACACGGAACAGCAGTAACATTAAGAAGTGGATATAGTCAGTGTAGAATTACTGGACATGACTTCTTAGATATTGGTACAGGTAATTTTGAAGAAACAAACTATCCTACACTATATTCAGGAGGAGCATTTTTTACAAGTGCGCCAGAAAACGAAGTTGAAGAATTAAATGGTGGTAGAGTGTTTTACGTATCAACAGACCAAGACGGTAACTTTAGAGCAGGTGAACTGTTTAGTGTGCAACAGGCAACAGGTATTGTTACAATTAGTGCTGAGTTCTTTGACTTAGATGGTTTAAGCCAGTTATCATTAGGTGGTGTTAGACTTGGTGGTTCAGGAGCTGTAGTAAACGAATTTAGTACTGATGGAACATTTAGTGCTGATTCAAACAATATTATTCCTACACAAAAAGCGGTAGCAACATTCTTAGCTGATAGATTGTCAGTTGGTGGTTCAGACTTAGAAACAAACGGACTTGTTGCTGGTACTGTAAAAATAGGAACTGATACAAACGAAATATCAACAACAACTGATGGATATCTAAATTTTCCAAGAGTTACTAGCTTTGACGGTAAAGATGCAAACAATAATTTAACAGCAATACAAGGCACAATTATAAGTCAAATGTTGTTTGCAAGAGAATTTATATCAGAAATCCAAGGTGGATCAAGTTAATGGTAACAATGATAAATACAATAGTGGAGCAGATAAATGGCAGAGTTTAAGTTAGGTAGAATTAGATTTGTATGGAAAAGTGAGTGGACAACCGCTACTACATACTTCAAAGATGACGTTGTAGAGTACGGCGGCAAAATATATATTTGTGTAACAGGACATGATAGTTCAGCAAGTTTCTTTACTGACTTAGACATTGTACCTAGCAAGTGGAACATTATGGCCGATGGCCAAAAATGGCTAGGCGACTGGCAACCACAAACAGCATATATTAGAGATAATATTGTACGCTACGGTGCTACAGTTTATATCTGTAAAACGGATCATACATCTGCCGTTGATTCGAGTACAGGTTTAGAACCAGACATTGCTAAATGGGACGTATTTGCTACAGGATTAGATTACAAAGGCGATTGGGCTACAACATATGATTACAAAGCAAATGACTTAGTTAAGTACGGCGGCTCAACATATGTTTGTAACACTTACCACATTAGTGCAGCAACTGATACACTAGGACTAGAAGCTGACTTATCAAAATGGACAGTATTTAATCAAGGGTTTGATTGGAAAAATGATTGGGCGCCAAGCATACGTTATAAATTAAACGATGTTGTAAAATTTGGTGCTAGTTTATGGATTGTAAACGCTTATCATACATCACAAGCAACGTTTGCAGCAGACAGTTCAAAATGGACTAAGTTTGTTGAAGGCTTCCAATACGAAAGTGAATGGAATGATGCAATTGGTTATCAACCAGGTGACGTTGTACAATTTGGCGGAAATAGTTATATTGCTAGAGAAGACACACTTGGTCCTAAGCCAGGCGATAGTGGCGGCGTAATTACAGGTGCATCATCAGCAGCTGAAATAGTTATTACAAGTGACTTACACGAACTTAGTAACGGCAAACAAATTAATATTACTGGTGTAGTTGGTATGACTGATCTTAATAGTTATAACTATTGGGTAGGTGCAGTAACAGCTAACACTTTTAAATTATACACAGATAGAGCATTAACAACAGCAGTTGATTCACAGAGCTTTGGTGCATACGTATCAGGCGGTACTTGGGTAACAACAGCAACAGGAACTCCAGAATGGGACTTGTTTGCACGTGGTATGAAATTCCAAGGAGACTGGGAAGAAGATTCAACAAACAGATACTATTTACAAGGTGACACTGTACGCTTAGGCGGATACATGTATCGTTGTATATTAGGACACAGAACTCAAACTCCACCAAACACAACTTATTGGGAAAAATTAAGTACAGGTTTTGATTGGAAAGGTAATTGGGCAGATGACGCAACTTATGTATTAGGTGATGTTGTACGCTACGGTGATAACTCATATGTTTGTATACAAGGACATATTTCTGAAGGTGATGACGGTTCGTCAGGTGATCCAGATGGAACAGGCGGAATTTCTGCAGCTAATTCAAGACCAGACCAAGATACAACAGGTACATATTGGAATATTATGACAATTGGTACTGAGCAATCAGTATTAACTACAAAAGGCGACATGGTTTATTACAGTGGCGCAACTCCAGTTAGATTACCAATTGGTCAAGATGGACAAATACTTACAGTAAATTCAAATGGTGTACCAAACTGGGAATTCTTAGGACAATCAGTAGATGTATACTATGTTGCAGAACATGGCACTGATGCACCTGCTCCGCTTTACGGAAAAAACATTGATAGACCTTACAAAAGTATTAGATATGCAGCACAGCAAGTTGAAAGAGGAACTAAAGCTAATGATGCAGCAAGATTATTAGAAATGAATAGACGCTTTATACAACGTGAAATTGTTGAGTGGACTGACTACCAAATTGCTAATAATACAAGTCCTTTTACAAGTTCATTTAAATATGATAGTAAAAAATGCGAAAGAGACATGGGTTATATTATAGATGCATTCATTTATGATTTAAGACATGGTGGAAATATAAAATCAAGAGAAGTTGCATTATCATATGTAACTGATCCAGGACAATTTTATGCACTAGGTCAAGAAGGCGAAACTGTAGCTAGTATTAACTACGGTTTAACACTAATTGAAAAAGTACTACAACAAGCTGCACCAGCAGTTAACTACCAAACAACAAACGGTGATAACTCTACTAGAGTTGTACCACAATATTTTGAAACAGCACTCGGGGCACAGGATTCGGTTGTGTATGATGGAACAATAAGCGGAAGCAGTTCTGGAGGCACTTACTCAGATGAAACACCAGAGGGCGGATATGCCGAGGGCGGAGGATACTAATGGCTACTAATTTTGCAACTATTTCCAGTTTAGGAAAAATAATTACAGATGCAATTACCGCAGGTAATGCAACAAACATTCCGGCAAGAAGCATACGGAAAACATTAATTAAAGTAACAACTGGGCAATATAGAGAAGTACTACCGATTATTATTCCAGCAGAATGCTGTATAATGGGAGACGAACTTCGTTCAGTTAACGTACAACCAAGAAAGTCTACAAACTCAACACTAACTCCTAAGAGTGATTACAGATATACAAGTAAAGCCTTAGAAAGAATTGAGCAAGTTGTTGGTAACGTAGCATCGGGTCTTACAATGACTCCAACTACAGGAAATACTTTAACACAAACAACAGCATATCCTTACGCAGAAACACCTCAAGCATGGGAAGGCTTAACACGTCAAGTACGTGGTATACGTAGAAACATCGATGCACAATTAGGCGAAAAACTTTATGCACAATTTCCTAAGCCATGGGAAATGACAAACGCAAATGCAGGACGTGGGCGCGACTTGTTTTTACAAAATAGAGAATTTATTAAAACAGAAACTACAGCATATATTACTGAAAACTATCCAGACTTAAAGTACAGTCGTACTAAGTGTAAACAAGATATTGGATTTATTTTAGATGCTATTGCTTATGACTTAACATACGGTGGTAACTGGCAATCAGTTGTTGCAGGTGAAGCATATTACACAGGCGCTGTATTAGAGATTGCAGCAAGTGAAAAAGCGGCAACTATTGCTGCATATGGTTTCATGAAACAGTTAGTACAAACTGTACAGCGTAATATTACAGTAACACCTGTACTACAAACAGATGTAGCACAAATTGCAGGCACTGGCGGTACAGCAAGTGAATCAACTACAATTGGTAACTTGTTCGACGATATCACAGACACAATTAACAGTGGTGTAGGAACAGTTGCAGAAGTATATCCAAGTGTTGCAGGAGCAAATGCTTTAACTTTTGCTGATACAACAGCAATTGACGCAGCAAAAGACCAAGTTGGTGAATATACAATTGACTTTATCAATAAAAACTTTGGTAGCTTCAAATATGACAGTGGCATTTGTAGACGTGACTTAGAAATACTTTCTGAAGGCGCACAGAATGATACACTTACTGGATCAAACTATCTAGCTATTCAAGCAGGTAGAGCTTACAGAAGAGAAACATCTGAATATTTACAAGGTGCACAAAAAAGTCAAACTGTTGGTGCAATTAGAAAGTTCCGTGATTTACAATTAGCTGACTTAACTGATTCAACTTATACAACACGAACAACTTCATTTTATAACGAAGTAATTGATATTTTACAAAATAGCACTACAGCTGAAGATGCATTAACTTTTCCAAGTTACAACTCAACAGCAGATGCTGTTAAAGCTAAAAACTTATTAGTATCAAATAGACAGTTTATAATTGACGATGTAGTAAATTATGTTGAAAATACTTACAATAATCCTCCAGGATCATTTGTATATGATAGAGCACGTTGCGAAAGAGACGTAGCATTTATTGTAGACGGATTATGTCATGATATCATGTACGGCGGAAATATTGCCCAAGTACGTATTGCTAAATCATACTTTAACTTAAACGGTGCAAGTGTTATTCCAGGTGAAGCAACAGAAACTATTGCAGCATACGGACACTTATCAAGTGTTGCACAAGATGTTATTACTGAAGTTTCAATTACAAAACAAACTGGTAACACACAAACACAAAGTACAAATGGTAATCCTGCATCAGCAACTGAAGAAGCATTAATTGTATCATTTATTACTGAAGTTACTAATGCTATTACAGCTGATAATCCAAACGGAATTTCAGCAATTACTGAAGTAACAAGTACAGAAACTGGTCAAACAGCTACTGACTATGCATTGTTTGATTCAAATAGAGACGGCCATATTAAAACTACACTACAGTTTGTAACTGACACATATAGTGATTTCAAATTTGATCATGCTAAGTGTACAAGAGACTTAGGATTAATTTTTGATGCCGCAAAATATGATGCATTACTTGGAACAAATATTGCAAGTATTATTACAGCATTCTCATATCGTAGAAAACCTGCAAGAACAAAAGTAATTGCAGATCAGAAAGATGCAACTATTGCAGCTAATATGTTTGCTATGAGAGAAATGCAGGCAGTATTATCAAGTGAACAGTGTGAAACAAGTGTACAACTTGAAGAAACATTTGAATGGGTTAACGACACTATTTGGACAGCAAGCTATGAAGGTGCAAATAAACAAGTTGTAGATCCAGAGATTTATAATGCACAATATCAATTAGAAACTAACAAAGAATGGATTGTACAAGAAGCACTAAATGAAGCAGATGAATGTTATAAAGCAGCTGTTTCAAAAGTTGAAGCAAATGGTACAGTTACAGTTGCAGATACAAGTTGGTTATCTCCAGGAATGGGGCTTAAACTAGTTAACTACGATGATAGTACAAACGCTGTAACAGAAGCCGGCGCCGATACAGATACAACATATTATGTAAAATCTATCGAAAGTGATACAACTTTTATTGCAAGTGATACAGTTAATGGAAGTGCTTTTGCTTTTGATCCAACTGAATCATCTTTCCAATATAACAAAGCCAAATGTCGTAGAGATACTGGGTATTTCTTAGATGCTGTAGGTTATGATATTACATTAGGAACTAACTACAATGCTGTAACACAAGGTCTTGCTTATCAAAGAGCAAGTGCTAGTGTAGCAAACGGAGCACAATTAGCTCAAACAACAGCAGGTATTAACTTTACAAAAGCTAAAGTTGCAGAACTTTACAAAGTAAGAACAAGTACAACAGGCCTATCAAGATCAAATGCATTCTTTGCAGAAATTGTTGATGTTTTAAACAATGGCGTTGGAAATGCAGATGCAATTACATATCCAGCACCAGCAGGAGCAACAGCAAACACAACTAATGCTGTAGCACAACTAGGTGCTAACAGAGCATTTATGATTGCAGAAATTACAGCATGGATTGCTGTTAACTATCCTTCACTAAGTTACGATGTAGCAAAATGTGAAAGAGATGTTGGTTATGTAATTGACGCATTGCGTTATGACATTATGTACGGTGGTACAAGTGCAAGTCATCAAGCAGCAAGAAGCTACTATGTAGACGGAGTATACCAAGGCGGTGCTGGCGAAGGTGCAGCAACAGCGGCGGCATACGACAGACTTTCAGTAGTAACTGACGAAGTTATTAGAGAAGTTGCTGTTACAAAATCTTCAGGAAACGCAGCTAACCAAGATACATCAGGAACAGCAGCTAGTGCAACAGAAGGTACACTTTCTCAAACACTACTACAAATTATTGAAGATGTAATTACAGACGGCGACTTAGACGGCTTGCCAGCAGCAACATATCCAGATGTAAACGGTGCAACAGCAGACTTAAAAGCGGCTCAAATACAAATTAAACGTAATGCAGATGATATTGTTATTAAAACTGTAAAATATATTGATAACACATATAGTGCAATGTTTGAAGTTAAAAGTTCATATGTTTATAACAGAACATTGTGTGCAAGAGATGTTAGAGAATATGTATACGGAATGAAATGGGACGCTGCATATTCACGTAACTGGGCTAAAAGATATAACGCTCCGTTGGTGTCATATGATACAAATGTATTAGCAGTTGACTACACAGGTTGGTACAGAGCAGCGTTAGGTGCAAGATACTATGCAAATAGTGTTCTTGGATCACAAGAAGAAGATTTCTACTACTTACGTAACGGTACTGGTGTTAGATTACAAACAATGGATGGACTACAAGGCGACTTAGGTCCAGCAAACGCTTACGGTACAAGTAGACCAACAGGCGGTGCGTATGCATCACTTGATCCAGGTTGGGGACCAAAAGATGAGCGTGTATGGATTACAGCACGTTCGCCATACGTACAAAACTGTACAACATTTGGTTATGCAGCTGTAGGACAAAAAATTGACGGCGCACTACATGATGGCGGTAACGATTCAATTGTTAGTAACGACTTTACACAAGTTATTAGTGATGGTATTGGAGCATGGTTGCTTAACAATGGTAGAGCAGAACTTGTGTCAGTGTTTACATACTACTCACATATTGGGTACTTGTGTGAAACAGGCGGAAGAGCTCGTGCTACAAACGGTAACAACTCATACGGTACATACGGTTCAGTTGCAGAAGGAGTCGATCCAGATGAAACTCCAGTAACAGCAGTTGTAGACAACTCAACACAATACAACGCTACAATAAGCAACGTATTTACAGATACTGACGCAATACAACGTTTAGAATATTCACATGCAGGTAATGATTATACTGAAGCAAATATTAATATATTTGGCGCAGGAGATGATGAATCATTATTAGCAGATGAATTTAGAGACGGCGCAATAAACAGAATCCAAATTGGTGAAACAATTGAATCACCTAGTAACGCTGGTGGTACAAACTATACTATCGTATCAAACACAGCGCAGGCTGGAACATTAACAAGTATTAACTTAGCAGCTACAGACGGTAGTATTTCAAGTGCTTATGTTGGTATGGCAATTTACATCACAGGTGGTGCAGGTGTTGGTAACTATGGTTACATTACATCATACAATTCAGGAAGTAAATTAGCTAACGTTGTAGATAGATACGGAGTTTCAGGATTTAGTCATGTAGTTCCAGGAACAACTATTGTTGCTCCAAACAGTTCTTCAACATATCAAGTTGAACCAAGAGTTACAATTCCGGCTCCGGCCAATGCTGTAGCAACTGTACAAACTATTGCAACTGACGATTTTAACAACATTGAATTTGTTGAAACAGCAAACACATATGCAGGTGTTGCAAGTGAATCAAACAGTGACGGTAGCGGTGCAACATTTAATGTTACACGTAACGGTGCAAAATATTATGTAACTGTTGCAAGTGGCGGTAAGGAATTTACTAGACTATCAACAGTAACTATCAAAGGCGGATTGCTAGGCGGTACAGATGTAGACAACGATATAGTTGTTACAATTACAACAGTTAATGCATCTGGTGCAATAGTTGACTTTGATTTTGATGGTATTGGACGTAAAGGATACTTTATTGCACTAGCAGATGGTAACTTCTACACAAGTATAGACGGTACTACAGCAGCAAGTTGGACAGCAATTACTAAAACAGGTGATCACCAAAACATAGCAAGTGCATTATTAAATGACGGTTCAAGTACAGCTAAACCTCATGCAGCAGTGGCAACTAGAGTAAGCTCAAATGTTGTTAGTGTAAGTGTTGATGATGCATTAGGTACATGGGCAGACAAGACACTTAGCGGTTTAACAGCAGGTACAGCAATGAATGTTGCAACAGGTTATATTGCATTAGGAACAAATAGATTTGTTGTTACATCAAACTCAGATCAAGATGTTGCTTATTCAGATGATGGTGGAACAAACTGGTCAACATATTCAACAGCATTACCAGGAACTGGTTATGATTGTTTAACATATGGTAAAGGTTTATTTGTTGCACTTGATTCAGGAAGCACAAATGCTGTTACATCACCAACAGGTGAAACATGGACATCAGTGACACTTCCTAATAGTAAAACATGGATTGACGTAGTTTGGGGTAACGGAATATTTGTTGCACTAGCAAGCGACACAGGTGCTAACAACATGGCACACAGTATAGACGGAACAAATTGGGTTGCAGCAAGCACTCCAAATGCAACAGCTACACCAAGTGGTATTGCATACGGACAAGGTGTATTTGTAATTACATACAGCGACGATGAAACAGTAATAGCTGAGTCGTTTGATGGAGTTAAATGGACTGAAGTTACTGGCTTAACTGATATAGGTGAGAAAATAGCGTTTGGTAATCCACATACAATTGGCGCAACAACACCAATAGGTAGATTTGTAAGTGTTGATGATACAAGTAATACAGCAAAAACAATTTACAGAGGAGCTCCTGCATTAGGTAGAGCAGGTGTTGCTAACCAGAAAATATTTGAAATTAGAATGACAGAACCAGGATCAGGATACGAAGGTGCAGCACCTACTATTACAGTTACAGATCCAGGAAACATTGAAGATGTTGTACTAGTTCCAAAAATTAGAAATGGCGCATTGGCTAACCCAACATTTATTAACAGAGGTACTAGCTTTATTACAGCTAGTGCAGAAGTTGATGGTCCAACATCAAACGGTGGCGCAGACTTTACACAAAGTGGACAGTTTGTTGCAGTTAGAAGATTAAGTGCAACACCAGTAAACGGTTCAAACGTTGAGTTTGACAGCTTACCAGGACAGTTCTTTAAACTAGTTAACACAGTTTCACTAGTAGGACTTAACGATGGTTCTAAAACAGCGTTCTTACAATTATCACCAGACATGAGTATTACAGATGCTCCAGTAGATGGTAATCCAGTAACAATGCGTATTAGATTTAGTCAAGTACGTCTAACAGGACACGACTTCTTAGATATTGGTACAGGAGGATTTACAACTACTAATTACCCTGGCATACCAACTATAGCACCAGACCAAGCTAAAGAAACCAAAGACGACAATGGCGGAAGAGTGTTCTTTACAGCTACTGACCAAGATGGTAACTTTAGAGTTGGTGACTTGTTTAGTATTGAACAGGCAACTGGTGTTGCGACATTGAATGCTGAAGCGTTCAACATTGCAGGACTACAAGAACTATCACTAGGTGAAGTTACACTAGGTGGTAACTCTGCAAGTATTAGTGAATTTAGTACAGACCCGTTCTTTACAGCTAATAGTGACACAGTAGTACCAACACAGAGAGCAGTGAAAGCATACATTGAAGCCCAAATTGGTGGCGGTGGTGCTACACTAAACGTTAACAGTGTAACAGCTGGTGACATATTCGTCAACACTAATCAAATTACAACGGTTAGTGGAGAACAGATAAATATAAAAGCAAATGTAAACTTCACAGGTAGCGTACTTGGTTTACCAATGGCATACAATTACTTTTTAAGATAAACGGAGAAAAAGAAAATGGCAACAGGAATATTAGGAACAGCAGATTTAAGTGCAGCGGCAAACACCACTGTGTATACTGTACCTGCGGATACATTTGCAGTTGTAACTGTTAATGTAACAAATAGAAACACAGCATCAAGAGATGTAAGAGTAGCAATATCAGCTGCTGGTACACCAACTAATGCTGAATATTTAGAATTCGATACCGAATTACTAGGAAATGGTAGTCTAGAACGAGGCGGAATAGTGTTAGATGCAACTAAAAATGTTGTAGTATATTCTAATAGTACTGACGTAAATGTTGTAGTGTATGGTATAGAAACAGCAACAGCATAAAGGAGCAGACATGCGCAGAATTAACACAGGAACAGTTGGAAGACCTCTACTAGCACGATTAGTGAGTGTTGACAACAAACTATCAAGTCTTGTTCCGAATGAAAATATTACCATTGAACCAAATGGATCAGGTGATGTTGTTATCCCAGCAGGCCCTCAGTTACTAGTACAAAATACTACACAAAGTACAACTACAGCAACAGGTGGACTAATACTTGATGGTGGTATAGGTGTAGCTAAAAATGCTTATGTTGGTGGCGCTATAAATGTCGCAGGAACGCTAACATCACAATATTTAACAGCATCAGCATCAACGCATATGACAATACCTCAGGGTACAACTGCACAACGCCCCGGCTCTCCGTCCGAAGGCTTTGTAAGGTTTAACACTGATTATGGTCATTTAGAATGGTACAATGGTTCAAGTTGGACAGTAGGTGGATTTCAAAACATTGCTGTTACAGGTGGAAGAACAACATTAAGTTGGCAAACAAACTGGGTACAAGGTAACCACACAGTTACACTACCAAGTTCGCCAGCACAAGGTGATAGAGTTAGATTTTTCTTAGTAAGTGGATCAAACTTTACAGTAGCACGTAACGGTAAACTAATTAACGGTGATTCGTCTAACCTAACAGTTACTACAGAAGATGCAGCGTTTGAAATGGTGTTCCACAATAACACCTACGGATGGCGTATCTTTACAATCTAATAGGAGCAAAGTTGAATGGCAACTTACGATAGTTATAAAAAAGTTACAAGTGAGCAAATCATTGATGGCACAGTTACCGAAGATAAAATGGGAACTGGGGTTCGTCATAGACTTTGTACTAAGTGGCTAATCGGTGATGCATGTCGTTGTTCATCAGGTTGCTGTTGTTTATGGACTGCGCCAGGTTGTACTAGAAAAGTACAATTCGAATTATGGGCGTCAGGCGGCAATGGTAGTGGTGCTTGTTCTTGTAACAGATGTCATCATTTCCAGGGCGCAGGCGGCGGCTCTTATAACCAAAAATCAATTACTACAGCACCAGGTTGCACATATAGAATGTGTGCAGGCGGAGTGTACAGATGTTTGAGTAGAAACTGTTCTTCTTGTAATGGATGTATTTCATATGTTTGCGGATACAACGCTTGTAACCTATGTACAGTAGGCGGACGTTGCGGCAATGCTAACACAGACTGGTCAAACTATTGTTTCAGTTGTTGGGGTTGTTGTATTGGACCAGGATGCGGTACAGGTAGAGGACAAATGCACATCATGAGTCACATTGGTGTGTTTACAGGAATTTACAACTGTCACTGTCACCATCAGTATATGAGACCAACGGCAGCACCAATGTTAGGTGGTAACGTTTCACAAGGTATATCAGTATGTTGGGTACGTTGCGGTTGTTGGATTGCACCTCCAGGACACGGTGGACAAAGTGCTCAATCAACTTATTGTGGTCGTTGTTGCGGTCAAGGTGGAACAGGTGGCCCAGGAGTAGTAAAATTAACATTTACGTAAGGAATTATTAATGGCAAGTTATGCAAGTTATAAAAAGGTACACGGCGACCAAATGGTTAATGGAACATTAACCGATAATGATATTAATTCAAATACATTAAATAATTATGGTGTAAAATGGATATCAGGTGTACCTTGCAGATGTAGCGGCGGTTGCTGTTGCAACTGGACTGTACCTACTGGAGTATGCAGATTAACTGTAGACTTATGGGGAGCTGGAGGCAATGGCTCAGGTTCATGTTCGTGTAACAGATGTCATCACTTTAAAGCAGCCATGGGCGGAAGTCATAATACCAAAACATTAGGCACAAGACCGGGCTGTACATACAGTTTATGTGCTGCTGGCGTATATAGATGTTTAAGTAGAGAATGTGTAGGATGTAACGGATGTACAACTTATGCAAATGGATATAACATGTCAGGCTTTTGTGCTTGCGGTGGTTACAGAGCTGAAGCAAATACTTCATGGTCAACGGCTTGTTTCTATACAAATGCATATTGTAGATGTCCAACACACAACAATGGCGAAATGTATGTTGTTCCAAACAATCCAGGATGGTCAACAGCGTCAGGATACTGTCATTGTCATACACAAGAAATACACCAAGGTGTTGCACCAATTATTGGGGGAATAAGTACACAAGGCATTAGAGAATGTTGGATACGTTGTGGTAACTTTAGTGTACCATACGGAACTGGCGGACAAAGTGCAATGAATACTTATTGCGGACGTTGCTGTGGCCAAGGCGGCACTGGAGGCGGCGGCTTAATTAGAGTAACATATATTTAGGAACAAAAATGGCAAGTTATAGAAGTTATAAAAA
>Ga0315320_10000589_pt1 | contig 30019 bp, 31 predicted proteins | sample M140m21515metaG_FD_203458 | JGI IMG/M metagenome (GOLD analysis project Ga0315320, IMG submission 203458) | Ammonia-oxidizing marine archaeal communities from Monterey Bay, California, United States - M1 40m 21515 | ecosystem: Environmental > Aquatic > Marine > Coastal | place: USA: California... | reverse complement strand
GCATAGAGCTTTTTGTCCCATGACCCGACGTAAACCGTGCCATCTGGCCCAATGGCGGGGGAGGAGTACACAGTTCCACCCGTTTCAAATTCCCATAGCTTGACCCCACTCTTGCCATTGATGGCATATAGCTTTTTGTCTGTTGACCTGACGTAAACCGTGCCATCAGAACCGATCGCGGGGGAGGAGCGACCAAGTGAACTTCCAGTTTCAAATTCCCATAGTTTGACCCCAGTCTTACCATTGATGGCGTAAAGCTTGTAGTCATTTGACCCGATGTAAACCGTGCCATCAGATCCAATGGCGGGGGAGGAGTTCCCAATAGTACCCCCCGTTTCAAATTCCCATAGCTTGACCCCTGCGGTTGCCTTGGCTTTTTTTTGGGGGACAGGTTTATTCTTCCCACACCCTACTAGCGCCATCAACCCAATCATCAAGACAATCTGTTTCATACGCCTTCACCCTACAGGAAATTCTTCAATCCCACCTACTACAATTAACCGGAAAGATTATAATGGAAAGCCTCCCGCTGAACTTGTACAACGGTTTAATTCGAAAAGGATGCGTGTTTGGTCTTCTGCCCAAAAGATGAGCCTTCCAGGGGTGGTTTTTTAATTAAGAATAGGAGTCGCTCCGGCTAGCAAGTCGCCTGTATAAACGCTTTCGTGAGATTGCAAACCACCTTCACCCCAGCCGATTTCGAGGCACTGGCTCAGACGGATTTATCCGAAACCACCTGTGTCGTGTTCGATATCCTGCGGGCTACCAGTAGCATGGTGACGGCGCTGGCCAATGGCGCGGAACGTATCCGGCCGGTAGCCACCATTGAGGAGGCTCTAGCGGCCAAGGCCGAATATCCGGAGGCATTACTGTGCGGCGAACGCCATGGCCGACGCATAACCGCCGAGCAAACCGGCGGCTCCGATTTCGTTCTGGGCAATTCACCGCGCGAATACACCGCCGATCAGGTCGCCGGCAAAACCCTCATTACCACCACTACCAACGGGACCCGCGCCTTGCGTGCCTGTCTTAAGGCCCGCGAAACTCTCGTCGGAAGCTTCCAGAATCTTCAGGCTACCATTGATCATCTGCAACACACCCGCCCCGGGCGGCTTGTGTTGGTCTGCGGTGGTACGTTTGAAGAAGCGGCATTTGAGGACACCCTCGCTGCCGGCGCCATTGCCGACGCGGTTTGGGTTCAGTTTGAGGCTGTCGCCATCGAGGATTCCGCTCAGATCGCGCGTGCCGTGTGGCAGGCGCATGGCGATACTTTAGCCGACTCCATTCAACACGCACTCAATGCCCGCCGCCTGCTGGCTGTGCCTGAACTGGCGGCCGACGTCGATTGTTGTCTTCAGCGGGATATCTTCGACCGGATCGTCCGACTCGATGGCGACGGTTGGGTCCATTGAATTAGCCGGGTCCAACACCGGACTCACCAACATGATGTGGTTGATGCTGTCCCGACCGGACTGGACGGTGGCGTTAAGGCCGTCGAAGCCGGCGGTGTCGAGCAACATGCGGTAACGTTGCGGGGAGTAGTAATGGGCCTGATACCCGACGTACCGGCCGGAGAGTGAGTAGCCGGCGGGTGTGAAACAATCGGTGACCAGTTTGCCAGTTGATTTCAGATTCTCCCTTAGCCAGCGTAGGTGATGAAGTGTGGCCGGTTTGGGGAACCAACTCGAGAGACCGACAAAGAGCGCAAGGTCGAACGGTCCCTTGGCCGCACAGTCATTCCGGAATTGGGTCTCACTGAGGTTGCCTTGACGGAATTCAAACTGGATGCCCAGCTTGGCCGCCCGGGTGCTTAACTCAGGTGCCAGTACCCCATGCGGATCAAGATCGGCTGCGATAAGTTTAACCTTTTTCATGAGCGCTGGAGCGCGGTGAGCGATATTTTCCAGCGGCTCGAACAGATCGTAAGCAAAGCCGCTCGGGGCGGTGAACACGGTAACCTGATCCTGCGAACGTAACCGTTGTTCCAGTTCGGGCTCAACGTTTTGCTTGAGCAACTGGAGTCGGTCGTACACCGCGCGGTGCAGGGGGTAGCCTTGAAAGATGCGTTCGCCTAGCTCGACTTCTTTGGGTTTATGATCATAGATCTCCTTCATCACACCGCCGGAATAGCCTTCCTTGAGAAAGCGTTGACCGGGTTTGGAGATGGGAAAGAACGGTTCGCGCCAGGCGCCATTGAAAAAGCGTGGGATGAAGTAGCCAAACGCGTAACGCGGATTAAACACCTTTTTCCAAATTCCACCTTCGGCGAGCTGGGTTTCGGTGGTGCCCAGCGGCCGGGCGTCTTGGCGTTTTGCCTGCTGCGCGAGAAGATGAAGGCGAAGCGCCTTGAGCGCTGTCCGCAAGGCTTCGCCGGGTCGCTTGCCGTTGACGTCGATGGTGATCACCGAGTCCTCGCCCTTAACGCGGCGCATGGTTTCCAGAGCGATTTGATAACGGCCGTGGGTCTGAGCCAAATCATCGGCGTTCTCGTGCCGATCAATTTGCAGGCCGCGACTGTGGATACGCTCCAATGCCACCCTGGGATCAAGCTTCAGCAGGATCACCACATCCGGCAGCCATACACTGTGCAGGCCCAACGCGCGCGTGGCCCGATGCAGCCAACGGCCGGGCCGGAGATTCGGCAGACGCGCGGCAATTGCCTCGGGCACCGGTTGGCCGTCCAGCACGTAGTTCAATACGGCAGCCAAATCCTCCGGGCTCGGCTCGTAGGTTTGTTCCACTTCACTGGCGGGATAAAGATAGTTTGCGGCCCGGCCCATGGTGGAGAGGAGCGTGTTTCCGTCGCTAACTAAGCAGTCAAGCGACCACTTGGATTCCATCCGGCGCGCGGCGGCGTCCTGCGCCATCATCTGTGGCACTTTTAGGAACGGATAAATGCGTCGATGATTGGTGAATTTTTTGGCCCAGCTCTTGAGCAGGGTGGAAATGCGGGCGGTAAAGGGCAGGCCATCCGGAGTGAACCCAGAGGTTAAATGATCCTCATCAGGGGTGTTCACCACATACGTTTCTCCAGCGCCGCCGGCCTGCAGTTGATATTCGGCGGCGAGCAACATCGGCAGCGAGGCGGCGAAGGTCGATTTGCCGCTGCCATCAATGCCAATCACACTCACGTGCAGGGCTTGGGGGTGTTTCTCTTTCATGTCATTCATTCTTTTGTCGTTAGTCAAATTATTGGGATCGGTTTGGTTGGAAATTTTTACCGGTGATAAACGGCAATGTGCCGGCCATGCGGAGTGTCAGTTGCGCGGCCTCCAATGGGTCTTCGTCGATAAAGAACGGCATCCGCTCGCCGTTGGCCACGCGCAGGGTAACGGGCGTGTCGGCAGTGATCCGGAAAATCTTCGCCTCTTTCGCCAGTGCTTTCGCGCGTGGGACAAGGCTCAATGCCTGCAGTCGGCTGCGGTAGGGAATGAGATGGAGCGATAAGGCGGGATCTTCCACTGCCAATCCCGGCCGAAACGGTAGTGCTCCCAGTGGGAAATTCATCAGGGCTCCGGCAAGGACGCGAAAATATTCCGTGTGTTCAACTTGTTGCACTTCGATCTCCGGTAACGTTTGTGGATTCCAAGCTGCGCGGCTGCACAAGCCGGCTAGGCACAAGCCGTACTCCACATTCGTCAACCGCTCGATGCCCACACTTTTGGCCGTGAAGTGGTGCAGATGCGGGTGATTGGCGTGATACGTTTCTAACGCCTGTGGCACTCGGCCGAATAAACCGAACCCACCTAACGTGGCTCCGTACACTGTGCTGGCCGGGTTGGTGCCCTGATCCAAATCACAGCCAATGACGCAGCATTCCACGACGGCCTTGCGCAGCAGTTGCGCGGCAAGATCCTCCACCCCTTCCATCGGATCCTTGGACATTCCCAACTGGCGCGCGATCACATTTCCGGAACCCATTCGCAAAGCACCGAGACGTAGATTTTGGTTTGGTTTCTCGATGCCCACTCCCTCAATCACTGCCCGCAAGGTTCCGCCGCCGCCACCCGCGATAATCACTGCGTCTTCAGGATGGCGGTGGGAAAATGCCCACGCTGAATTTTGTATGGCCTCGTGCCCGTCAGCCCGGTGGAGTTTTATATGGTGTTCGTGCCCTAAACGCTTTCGCAGTATCTCGGCAAGGTTTCGCCCCAGCGCGAGCGTGTTACCCGTGCCGGCTGCAGCGTTGATGGCGAGTAGAATGTTCATGCTCTTGCGCTGAGTCCACTCTATCGCCAAAGCTCATTTAGCCGTTAATCGATAAAAAAAGAGCCAGTATTGACTGGCTCAATGAAGGAAAGCTCGCCTGGTATTCTGGCTTAAGGCGCGAGTCGCTCCCAAATCATCCGGAACGTGGGTGAGTATTTTTCCGGTTCGGTTATGAGGGCGGTTTGGATTTCGGTGGGAGTGGCCCAGCGGCCGGCGTCGATTTCCTCGGCGTTCAATTCAAAGGGCCCTTCGGAGTCGGTCATGAACACGGTCACAAATTCCATGCCGTTTTCCGGGCGGGCCTCGAGCTTGAAGAGTTCCTCAAGTGGTTCCTCGACCAGCAGACCGATCTCCTCCATCAATTCGCGTTCGGCGGCCACCGCGTAGCTTTCGCCGGTATCCACATGGCCGCTACAGGAGTTGTCCCATACCCCAGGATGGTTGTCCTTCGATTGGGAACGCAGTTGAAGGAAGACCTGGCCGGCCTTATTGAACACCAGCACATGGGCGGCCCGATGTCGCAGTCCTTGCGAGTGCACCAGGCTGCGCGGCTGTTGATCAATGATCTCATCGTGCTCGTTGACGACGTCAAAGATGTCCTCAGCGGGATTCATTTTTTACCACAGAGACACAGAGAGGGTGGAGAGAATATAATCTCTGTGGTTAAACATCATGCAACTCCTTCGCAAGGGCCACAAATTGCTCTAGGGTTACTTTCTCTGCGCGAATTTTGGAGTCCAGATCCACGGCGGCGAAGGCGTCGTCGAGTTGATCTTCAGGCCAGCCGCCTTTGAGGTTTTTGCGCATCATCTTGCGGCGTTGGCTGAAGGCGCGTTTTACCACAGCGGTGAAAGGCTTATGCAGAGCATCGGGGTATAGAGGGTCGGGACGTCGGTCGAGAGTGAGGCAGGCGGAGTTCACGCGGGGTTCGGGAAAGAAACAGTGCGGAGAGATTTTGAAAATTTCCTTCACCTCATACCGACAGGCGACGAGCAGGGTGAGTTTGCTGTATTCGCGCGTGTCATGACACGCGGCGAGCCGTTGGCCAACTTCCCATTGCACGGTGACGACCAGTCGCTGTGGTCCGCGCGGCATAGCCGCAAGATCCACCAGCAACGGGGAAGCGACGTTGTAGGGCAGATTTGAGACCAGCTTCCAGTTGCTCCAATCGACCTCGGTATTCCTGAAATATTTTAATGCATCGGCATGAATGAGTCGGAGCTTTTCCGTGGCGCCAAATCGTTCGGACAAATGCGCGTGCAGGCGCTTGTCCATTTCGATGGCGGTAAGTTGATCGACGGCCGCCAACAAATGTTCCGTGAGCGCGCCAAGGCCGGGGCCGATCTCCAACGCCTGATCGGCAGGGTGCAGATCGGCAGCCTTGGCGATGCGGCGCAGGACATTTTGGTCGTGCAACAGGTTCTGACCGAGCGCTTTGGAAAGGCGCACGGATTCCTCGTCCAAAGTGCTGCGAATTTCGTTTCGGTTCATGACATCACCTTTTGCAGCATCGCGAGGGTGCGTTCGAGTTGTTTCTCAGTGATAGTGAGGGGTGGCGAAAAGGCGATCACTTGACCGTGTTCGCCGGCGGGTAACAGGATGTAGCCGCGCTGCAACATGGTCTTCACGGCGGCCAGCACGCGCGGTCCATCGTTGGGGTTGAAGGCTAAGCCGGCCATTAAGCCGCGGCCGATATAGCGTGCGCCTTCAATTGGGTAACGTTGGTACAGCTTTTCAAATTTCTTCCCGAGTCGGCGCGTTTTGGTAATGAGTTTTTTCTCTTTCAACTCCTTAATCTGCGCCAGCGCCATCGCGCAGCCAACTGGATGCCCGAGGTAAGTGCTGGTGTGGATGGCTTCGCCTTCGCTGGCGGGCCAGGCGCGATCCATCACCGCGGCACGGCCCACGCAGGCGCTGAGCGGGAAGCCGTTGGTGAGCGCTTTGCCTAGGCAGATAAGGTCCGGATAAAATTGCGATGAATCGCAGGCGAACCATTCGCCGGTGCGGCCAAATCCGGTGTAGATTTCATCGCAGATCAGCAGCGCATGATGCGATTCGCACAGGGTCTTTAGATCGCCCAAAAACCGTAGCGGCGGTACCCGCAAACCGGCTCGGCCCTGAATGGGTTCCATGAGCACTGCGCCGATGGAATGTTTTTGAATTAGCTTTTCCAGATGCGCGAGGGTCTCGGCGCAGGCGGCTTCTGTCTCGGGGAACTGCGCGAAGTGACTAAACTTGCCGAGCTGTTTGCGGAAAGGTTTATGGAACATCGCGCGATGCGTGGTGTTCAATGCGCCGTACCCAAGGCCGTGGTAGGCACCTTCAAAGGCGATCACGCCCGGTTTATCGGTGGCGAGCAGGGCGGTCTTCAGTGCGGCCTCCACCGCTTCAAAACCGGAGTTGCAAAAAATGGTTTTCGCATGGCGCGGCGGTATCTCCTGGGGCAGGCAGTGATAATGTACCTGTTGAAACTCCCGTTTGGCCCAGCGCTCGAAGGTGAGTTTGGAGAGCGCGCGGGCCAGTTCGCCCTTCAGCGGATGCGGATGTACATCGCCCATCGCGTGCGGTAGCTTGGCGAACTGCGCTTGGGCGGCTTTGGTGACGCGTGGATTCGCATGGCCGGTGGCGGCGACCGCGAAGGCGCCGGTCAGGTCGAGATACTTGTTACCGTCCGTATCCCAAACATGCACGCCTTTCGCACGTTCCCAGACAATCGGCCACGAGCCATCTTCCGCTTGGTGCGTGACATTGCGGCTTTCGTACGTGCTGAGGAGCTTGAGGTGAGGATTCATCAAACGCCCTTTTGATCGGTCGGCCAAATGTGTTTGTGTTGTTGGAGTTGGAACCGGACGGGGAGGCGATCGGCAGTGATAGTCTCGGCGAGTTCGCGGCGGGTAATGGGTGTGTGATCGGCGGGTACGGGCTTGAGCACGTCACTTTGCTGATTTGCTTCCAACGGGTTGACCCACGAAAAGAGCACCTCGCATTTACCGAAGAGCTGGCGGAGTTGCACCTTAGCCCAGTCATAATCTTCGCGCGTGCCGATCACGCATTTCACTTCGTCGGAGGCGCGGAGGTGCTGAAAGTTTTCCGGCAGGTTGCTTTCGCTCTCGCCGCTGCTGGGGCACTTGAGGTCTACAATACGATGGACGCGCACATCCACGCCGCTGATATCATGCGCGCCGCTGGTTTCCAATAACACGGTAAACCCGCGATCTGCTAGGGCGGCGAGCAGGGCGGGGGTTTCCTTTTGCAGAAGCGGTTCGCCGCCGGTTAGTTCAACTAACGGCGGCTCGGGATAGCCCTCGGCCAGCGCGGAGGTTTTCTCCAGAATCGAATCGAGCGTGAGCGTTTCACCGCCGGTAAAAGCGTAGGCCGTGTCGCAATACGAGCAGCGCAGATCACAGCCGGTGAGCCGAATGAACACGCACGGTAACCCGGCGAAGGTGCTTTCGCCCTGCAGGCTCAGGTAAATTTCATGGACGCGTAACGTGCCGCTCACGGGGTCTTTATACGGGCCGCATGGGTCATGGCCAAGAATTCCGTTGGCCACGCGCGGTGGCAGGTCTATGTTCCGGGCAGTGAAACTTTCGGTAAAAACCGATTACGCAGCGCGGGCGGTGCTGGAGCTGGCCGGGCATCCGGTTGACGGTCCGGCGCGTAAAGTGGAGGAACTAGCCACGGTGGCCGGCACCTCCGCCAATTTTCTGGTGCAAATCCTGATCGAGCTCAAGAGCGCCGGCATCGTCACCAGCGTGCGCGGAAAACAGGGCGGATATCGGCTAGCCAAGGAGCCGGCGGACATTTCGTTGGGCAGCGTGTGGCGGGCTGTGGATGGGGTGGTGCTGGATTCGCCGGCCTTGGAGGACGACCAATGTCCTGAAGTGCTGCAGCAGGCTTGGGGCGAGGTGCGTACCTCCGTGAATGCTGCGGCGGATAACATCACCTTTGATCAACTCCTCGAGGCGCGTAATCGCGACGAGGAGATGTACTATATCTAACGGGCCTTAGCTTGAGGCGTCGGTGCCACTGCGAGGGGTAAGATCGGTATCGTTTTCCGGGCAGCGTAATTTGTGCCCCATGATTTCTCCGTGCGGAAAATATTTACCGCAGAAAGGGCACTTGGCCCCTTTTTTAGCCTGTGAGATCCCGAAGAAAATGCCGCCGCCAACGAGTAACACGGCCAGCACAACGGTAATAGTGGTTTGCAGTTTCTTGTCCATGACGTTTCCTCCCAGACAATTTAGCATGGGGCGGCTTTTCGAACAATTCGATTTAGCCCGGGACGCTGCTAATTTTTCGGTTATTCCTTGCTAACATCCTGCGTGCGAGGTGGTGCGGGCTGAAGGTGGGTCTGGAATTCCTTGGGATCCAGAGTGGGGATTTGGCAGGCGGATCCGGAGCAAACGTACACCAGTGGCGAGCCGTTCTCCTCGGGTGTTTGCTTTTTGGCAAACGGTTCCACGGGACCGTGATTGCCGATCAGCACGCGGTTGGGTTGGTACTGTTTGTGTACTCCATGCAGGGCTTTTTGGAAGGCGGGATCCTCCGGGTTACCGGCGACCACTACCCGGTAAGGTTCGTGCAGGTAAAAATCCAAGGCCAGCAAGAGATAAGGTACGGCGCCGCCGGCTTTTTCCATGCGCTCGGCAAATAGTTTGAGCGTTCTCTCGGCGCAGGTGCGGTATTGTTTGCGCTCGGTGATCTTGTGGAGTTTGAGCAGCGCCAATGAGGCTACGGAATTGGCCGAAGGCATGGCTCCATCGTAGTCTTCCTTGACGCGCATGATGAGGCCTGTGTTGCCGGTGCCCTGCCAAAATCCGCCGTTCTCCTGATCGTAAAAGAGTTCGATCATGCGGTCGGCCAGAGCAACGGCTTGTTCCAGATATTTGGCCTGTAGGGTGGCTTCGTACAGGTGCAGTGTGCCGTCGAGTTGGAAGGCGTAGGCATCGAGTAGTTGCACACTGTCGCGTTCGCCGTCGCGCCAGCGATGGTACATGGTTTTGGATTCGGCATCCCAAAAATGTTTTTGGGTGAAGGCGTAGTTGGCCTCGGCGGCCTGAAGGTATTCTTTTTCATTGAGCACGGCGGAGGCCCGGGCGACGGCGCCGAGCATGAGGCCGTTCCAACTGGAAAGGATTTTATCATCCAAATGCGGGCGCACGCGCTTGGCGCGGACCGCATCCATCTTCTTGCGGGCGCTGGCGAGAAGCGTTTGCTCGGCATCGGTTAGTTTGGGGTCGACGATGCTTAGCACATTTTGGTGCTTGAGAGGTTCCGGGTGGCTGTGATCCTCGAAATTGCCTTCCTCCGTGATCCCGTAATGGCGAATCACGAGGGCAACTTCCTCGGCTGAGAGCAGTTCGGAAAGCTCGGTTTTGGTCCAGCAATAGAATTTGCCTTCGTGCCCTTCGCTATCGGCATCCTCGGCGGAATACCAGCCGCCATCGGGGTGGGTCATATCACGCGCCAGATAGCGCATCACATCGCGCACCACGGAGGCGTGGCGCTTTTCGCCGCTGACGAGGTAGGCATCGAGGTAGAGGTGGATGAGCTGGGCGTTGTCGTAGAGCATTTTCTCAAAATGCGGCACTAGCCAGCGTTCGTCGACGGAGTAGCGGGCGAAGCCGCCACCGAGTTGATCATAGATGCCGCCAGCGGCCATTTGATCGCAGGTATGTGTGACCATGCCGATGCCGTCTTGATCCTTGGCGCGGGCGGCTTGGGCGAGCACGAGGATAGGCTCGGACGGGCGGGGGAACTTCGGGGCGCGGCCGAAGCCGCCAAAGCGCGGGTCGTAGGTGTCTTTGATGCGCGCGATGGCGTTAGTGACCATACCCGAATGCAGCTTGGCGTTGGGGTCGGGCGTGCCGACGGAGATTTTGGCGAGCTCCGTGGCCATGCGTTCGGCATCGCCTTCGAGCTTGGGCCGCATCTCTTTGTCGTTCCACAATTCATCCACGCGTTTGCTGAGGTTTATAAAATCGGGTTTACGAAAATAGGTGCCGCCGAAGAACGGTTTTTGTTCGGGCGTCATGAACACGCTCATGGGCCAGCCGCCGCCGCCGGTGCTGGCTTGCACGAAGGTCATATAAATCTTGTCGATGTCCGGCCGTTCTTCACGGTCAAGTTTGACGCAGATAAAATGTTTGTTGAGCAGGGCTCCCACTTCCTCATCCTCGAAGCTCTCGCGCTCCATGACGTGACACCAGTGGCAGGTGGAATAACCGATTGAGAGAAAGATCGGTTTGTCGGCCTTCTTAGCGGCCTCGAAGGCTTCCTTGCCCCACGGATACCAGTCCACGGGATTATGCGCGTGCTGGAGGAGGTAGGGGGATTTTTCCTTGATCAGGCGATTGGTGTGTTTGTGCTTGGGATCCACGCTGGTTTGTTGTTTTGCGTTTGTTTCAAGGTTTGTTGTTGGCTCAGTAGGAGGCGTGATGGGTATTTCGCCGGGCTCTCCTTTTTTTTGGCAGCCAATCCAGGCGGCGACCATCCAAGCGGCACAAATCAGGGAGGGGATGCGCATGGGCGGAGTATGGGGTAAGCGTGGGTGAGTGCAAGCCGTGAACCCATTTCGCTTGCTTGGAGCAGGGCTTCTTTTCATTTTCCGTGCATGGCGGGAACGGCATTGATTACAGGGATTACCGGACAGGATGGTTCTTACTTGGCGGAATTACTTTTGGAGAAAGGCTATGCTGTTCACGGGCTTGTCCGGCGGAGCAGTACGGATAATCTCCAACGCATTCACCATTTGGTGGAGCACGATCGGCTAACGTTGCACTATGGCGATCTTACCGATGGCGGCGGGCTGACGCGGCTGGTGGGTGATCTCAAGCCTGAAGAGGTCTATAATCTCGCCGCACAAAGCCATGTGAAGGTGAGCTTTGATATTCCGGATTACACCACGGACGTGACCGCGGTGGGTGCGGTGCGGTTACTGGAGGCGATTCGGACGGCTGGGGTAAAGACGCGTTATTATCAGGCGTCTTCCAGTGAGATGTTCGGTAAGGTGCGCGAGACGCCGCAGACTGAATTGACGCCGTTTCACCCGCGCAGTCCGTACGGCTGCGCCAAGGTATATGCGCACTGGATCACGGTGAACTTCCGCGAATCTTACAACATGCACGCGTGCAGTGGCATTTTGTTCAATCATGAATCACCCCGGCGCGGAGAGACATTTGTGACCCGGAAAATTTCCCTCGCCGTGGCCCGTATTAAGGCCGGGTTGCAGGATAAACTGTACCTCGGAAACCTGGATGCCAAGCGCGACTGGGGCTACGCCAAGGAATATGTGGAAGCCATGTGGCGGATGCTGCAGCAGGATGCTCCGGATGATTACGTGATTGCCACGGGCGAAACGCACAGCGTGCGGGATTTTTGCGTGGCGGCCTTTAGTCACGTGGGCTTGAACTGGGAAGATTATGTGCAAACCGATGAAGCCTATCATCGCCCCGCCGAAGTGGATTTACTATTGGGCGATCCGGCCAAGGCCCGGGAGCAACTGGGCTGGGAGCCCGGCACCACGTTTGAGGACCTGGTGAAACTGATGGTGGATGAAGACCTGAAATTAGTTGGGCAGGCCAGGTGAAACCACGCGCCCTCATCACGGGAGTGACCGGGCAGGATGGCTGGTATCTCCGCGAGCTGCTCGAAGGCAAAGACTACGAGGTCTATGGTTGGCGTCGCGATGAATGCGATGTGACTGATCCGGAGCAGGTTCGGGTGGCGGTGCAACAGGCGCAACCGAATGAAATCTATCATCTCGCGGCCCAATCGCATGTGGGCGACAGCGAAGGCGCCGCCGAGGAAACCCAGCGCGTTAATGTGCAAGGCACAGAAAACCTGTTGCGTTCCGCTCAACGCGAAGTGCCGGAAGCCCGTTTCTTTTTCGCCTCCTCCTGCCATGTGTTCGGGGATGCTAATGAATCGCCCCAGAAAGAAACTTCCCCATTTAAGCCGGTAAACCCTTACGGCGTTTCCAAATTGGAGGCAACGCTGCGGGTACGGGCAGCGCGGCAGGCGGGGTTGTTTGCCGTGAACGGTTTTCTCTACAACCATGAATCTCCTCGGCGCGGGGAGCATTTCGTCACCCAAAAAATCTGCCAGGGAGCGGCCGCCATCGCCGCTGGCCAAAGCCGGGAATTGCGGTTGGGCGATACTTCCATGCAGCGCGATTGGAGTGATGCCCAGGAGATCGTGCGAGGCATGTGGTTATCGCTTCAGGCCGATCAGCCCGATGATTTTATCTTCGCCTCCGGTGAGGCGCACACCGTTCAGGAGGTGGTGGTTATCGCCTTTGAAACAGTCGGACTCGATTGGGAAAAACATGTGGTGCTCGACGACCAATTCAACCGGCCAGCTGATCCGGTTTGCCTTGTGGGGGACCCCTCCAAGGCGCGGGCCGTGCTGGATTGGGAACCCAAAAAGGGTTTTCGACAATTGATCGTGGAAATGACCCAGGCCGCGCAGTGCGCAATTATTTAACCAGCTGCTCAATGGTAGCGGTCATCTCCGTCAAATGCCGTTCGGCATCGCGGTGATCCAGAATCTGGAGAATTTTGCCATCACTGCCGATCAGGAAACTCACCCTTCGGGCTAGATTCCTCTTGGGCACGCGCACGCCATAAGCCTCGGCCACTTTCCCGTTGAGATCCGAAAGTAGCGTAAAATTCAGCGAATGTTTCTTAATGAAACGTTGATGAGACGAGGCATTGTCGAAACTCACCCCCACCGTCTCCACGCCCTGATGCAGCAACGTACCCCGGCGATCGCGCCAGCCGCAGGCTTGCTTGGTGCAGCCGGGGGTATCGTCTTTCGGATAAAAATAGAGCAACACCGCTTTCACCTCGGGGCGCTTGAGCGTCTCGTCTAAGGACCAAGCTTTGTTGGATTGATCCTTCAACACCACCGCCGGCGCCGCCGAGCCGACCTTCAATGGTTTGGCCCAACCAGCCGCCGAGCCGGCCAAAATAAAGGCCGTCACAAACAGTCGATGGATTAAGTGTGCCATTTTTGCCGTGGAAGGGGGGCAATATACCAGATGGTTCTTCGGGTGCAACGGGTTTTTTATTTGGCGCGGGCGAGGTTCGCCTTGCTCCTGATAGACGGATTGATATCGTGAGCGGCCAAACTCATTATGATTATGAAGAAACTCATGCTGTTTGCATTCACATTGGCGGCTCTGCCGGCGCTTGCTGCGCCGGGGGGAATCCTGGACCCCAAGGAAGGCGGTCATGACTTTAAAGTGCAGGGCGAATACGCCGGCGCCAAGGCGGGGGTGCAGGTCATTGCATTGGGTGATGGAAAATTCCGCGCGGTCGTTCACAAGGGCGGTCTGCCGGGTGCCGGTTGGGATAAATCCGACAAGGTCCAACTGGATGGCGAAGCGACTAAAGGCGGGGCAAAGTTTGCCGAGGCCACGGGGGTTTCGGCGGTGATTGATGGCGACGCGCTGAACCTGAAGATGGCTGGAGCTGATCAACAGGCGTTGAAGAAGATCACGCGCAAGAGTCCGACGCTCGGCTCTAAAGCGCCCAAAGGCGCGGTAGTATTGTTCGATGGCACTAGCGCGGATGAGTTTGAACCGGGCAAGATGTCCGAAGATAAGCTCTTGATGCAGGGCGCCAACAGCGTGAAACGGTTCCAAAGCCACAAGCTGCATGTAGAATTCCGCACGCCGTTTAAGCCCAAGGCCCGAGGGCAGGGCCGGGGGAATAGTGGTTGCTACCTGCAGGGACGGTATGAGGTGCAGATGCTCGATTCATTCGGGCTCACCGGCCATCACAATGAGTGCGGTGGCATTTACAGCATCAAACCGCCCGATGTGAACATGGCGTTGCCGCCGCTGTCCTGGCAGACCTACGATATCGAATTCACGACGGCGAAGTTTAAGGATGGCAAAAAGGTCTCCAACGCCCGCATTACCGTGCTGCATAACGGCGTGAAGATTCATGACAACGTGGAGCTGCCCAAACGCACCACGGCCAGTCCGTTGGCCGAAGGTCCAGAGCCGGGCTTCCTGCACCTGCAGAACCATGGCAACCCCGTGCGCTACCGCAACATCTGGGTGGTGCCGGTGAAGTAGAGGGAGACGACAGACGAGAGTTTTGAGAATTGCGAGACGGGGCCTGCGGGCCCCGTTTTTTTCGCTGGCGGTTAATGCAGTTCCATCCAGAACCAGACCGCTGCGCCGAACCCGAACAGGATCGAGGCAATCAAGGCCGCCATTTCATACTCTGCGCTTAACGCAAACATCATGCTGACAGTATAGCTTGTTTTCCGAAATTTGGAAGAGCCCCGGTGTGTGGAAAAAGAGAAACCGCCGCGGCTGGGTGGTGGGCGTCGCCGCGACGGTTATAATCTGCGGATTTGGATGGGGGCATCCGCAGGCCCGTTTTGTAGCAAACCGGTCCAAGGGGTGCAACCCCTACTTTTCAATGGTGTTCACCATCGGCGGATTGGCAAAATCCTCCCAAATTTGCGCCAATTCCGTCGCATTCGGCTCACCATCCAGCGTTACAAACCGGTAGCGGCTCACGTAGCGGCGATTCGGGTTGATGGCCATATCGCCAAATTGTTGCGGGGCATAATTGAAAAACGGCTCCTTCGGATGCACCCGCATCGGTTGCGGCGCACGGAAATTATCTGGGTGCCCAAGGATCGCCAACCCCGCCTGCGCGCCCTCCACTTGACCGCCCATGTAACACCAGCGCGCGCGTGTGGCGTGAGCCAGCTGGCGGTCGTTGACGCCATTGGCCGTGAGGAAACAGGTCGGGTTATCTGCCGCATGATCCCATGCGCCATGCCCGCGCACGCCCAGTCCGCCATAGCGATATTGAGGTAGGATCAAGGGTGACGGCCCGGCGCAAGTTTGCGTGCTGGTGAGATCAAAAATCCATTTCGGCCGCGCACCGCCGGTCAGGGCATACACGCGCACCTCCCAGGTTTCCAGTAGCACCGCTTTGGCCGGCTTCACCGTCAGGTCTTCAAACCGATGGACCGCTCGAAAACCGCCGTGCACCGGGCCGCTCCAAGTCTTGTCGAGTTTCACAAAGTCCACCCGGCCGGTGCCACCGCCCATGTTCCAGAAATCCGGCTTGCGCTCCTCGAAGCGTGCGTTGGTCCAGGGAAACCAAATGCCGTGGTGATGCGTGTGCTGCAGTGGGAAATCATCCGTCACCAATTTCCCTTTCGGCGTAAACACTGGATGCAGATAACCGCCGCGCCGATACAACGGGCTGATGCCTTCGCGCGGCAGATCCGCCGCCTCCGCCTGATATTCGGCAATCACGTTACCGTTAAACTCCAGCCGTAGCTTGCGTCCCTTGCGCGTGGTAAATACCTGCCGCTTAGTAGGCGCTCCGGTGACGTCCAGTTCCAAAAAGGCCGACCCCTCCTTGTCTAGTTTCGGCAGGATAAACATGGCCTGCCCCCGGTCATCCACCTGCAGCGGCAGTCGCGTACCGTCCTTCATCTTGAGGGCCAGCGTTTGCCCCTTAAAGGCGGGGAGGGCGAATTCGCATAATACCCCCACACGTTCCCGTACCCCACCATGCACCTCCACCGCGACCACTTCAGCCAAGACCGATCCGGTCAACCCAAGGCCGGCCATTACGCCAATCCATAAACTCCTCCACATGAGTTGTACTTGAAACGCCCCGGTTGAAATGTCAAACCTCCAAACTGGATTGGGGGGTTTACAACCGGGAAACCTTATTCCTCCCCAATCCCGCAGGTAAAGGGCGGGGCTTGGGTGGTTGAAAAGTCCCTTAAAAATCCTTGATTACGCAGCTTTGATCGCTAAACTGCGCGGCCTTCGGATTTCTATCCGGAGAGGTTGGGAGTGTAGCTCAATGGTAGAGCAGCGGCCTTTTAAGCCGTTGGTTGGGGGTTCGAGTCCCCCCGCTCCTACCACTTTTTCCTAGGAAAATCGCAGCTTCTGCGAGGCAATATATCAAAATACATTTTCTAAATGCTGCTTCCTCACGGCTCTGAAATAATGGGCGTAGGTTATTTGCGGTGTTAGGTGACTCATTTTGTAGCGGTAAACGCAGGATTACCGTATCCATCATATTATGCACCCTACTGTTTGCGCCCCTTCTTTTTGAGCGGCGGAACTGGCTCAGCTTCCTTTTTGGGCAACCAATTTTTATGCGAAGTAATGACGTCTTCATATTTTGGATCGGCGGCAATGTTCGTCCATTCGTGGGGATCTTTCATATGATCGTAAAGTTCTTCAGTGCCGTCAGAGTAACGAATATAGCGCCACCGGTCACTGCGCACAGCGTGGTTGCCCCTGCCGTAAGTCATTAGCGCCGGCCGTTCCCATTCCGTCTCGGGCTCCTTGAGAATTTTCATGATACTCACGCCATCACATTTTGAATCTGCATGCAAACCAGCCAATTCGAGTAATGTTGGATAGAGAACTGAAAGATCGACCGGGGTGTCGCAGCGGCTGTCCGCGGCAGTAACTCCTGGTGCGGATATAATGAATGGAATGCGGTTTGTTTTCTCCCAAAGCCCAAATTTTTCAATGTGATCCTTTTCGCCGAGATGAAACCCGTGGTCCGACCATAGAACGACGATAGTGTTGTCACGGCGCGGGCTCGAATCTAGCGCGTCGAGCACCCTGCCGATCTGGGCGTCAGCGAATCTGCAACAGGCTGCGTAGGCTCGGATGAAATCGTTATAGCTGTCTGGAATTCGAGTATTAAGTTTTTCCATTCCCGTCCAAAACCATTTCTTTCCACCCATTAGTTTTCTCGCACCCTCTGGTAAGTCTCCCCAATCATCTTTCCGTAGAATGGGCATTGGCATGTTGGAGAGTTCCTTGTGATAGGGCGGGGGTGCGAAAAAAGGTGAGTGTGGTTTGAAAATTCCGCAGGCAAGAAACAGTGGCTTATCTGGCGGCGGATTCTTCAGTGCCTCCACACAATAGTCCGCTGTCTTAAAGTCGATGGTATCGCGCTCCTCAGCGGGCCAAGCCCCCCAGTCGGTATTTCGCGAGCCATAAGAAAAAGCCTGATTTAGTTTCTTCGGTGGCATGTTTTGTGCCGCCATAGGTAAAAAGTGGTCGAAGGAAGCGTCGTCATGAAATGCCCCATTAAGATGATGGTGGAAAATCTTCCCTGCACCACGGACAGAGTAGCCCGCATCTTGAAAACATTGCATGATCGTCTTCCGATTGGGTCTTGCGCCCCGCCAGTCGCTAGCATTGCCGTAGATGCCAGTGGTCGATGGGCGCAAACCAGTCAAGGTCGCCGCCCGCGAAGGGTTACATGCGGCTGAAATACAATACGCTCGGGTAAATAACATTCCCCGTCTGGCAAGGCGTTCAAGGTTTGGGGTCTTAATTGGTGAATTCGGGTCAAGCAGGGAGATCCAATCGTTCATGTCGTCAACGGCAATGAAGAGCACATCTGGACGATTCTCAGCTAACGTAGTGTGAAGGGGTAAGGTTGTGAGGCCTATTACTATGATTAGAAGTAATTGTTTCATGGTTAACTTGTGTCCCTCGAGAGATACCCGACACTCTCGATAGTCCGAGTACATTCTGTATTGAATCAGCGCATGCATAAAGAGCATATTGAGTATCTGGTGCCAGTATTATCTGGCCAAAACAGTGTCGCCAGCATTCTGATGGCAACGGGGCTTAACATCTGAACAATATGTGGAAAAAAATGGGTGGTGCGTTACCTGATTTCACCAAATGATGAACTGACAGCAGAAAGCGACTGCTACCGGATTTATTACCGGTTCCCTTCTTCTCTGTAAGCAAGAGGCTAAAATGCTCGTAAGGGAGAGCGCCTCATGTCGGCAGAGGACACATCGTCCATGATCATTCATGGTCGGGTGGAACAACCATGAATGATCATGGACGCGTCGGCACATTTAGTCCCTTCTCGCCCGTATTTCAGGGTGTTCTCACCGACTCCGATCTGGAGACGATGGAACGACTCCAGATCGGAGTCGGTCCAAGACCTAGTCGCTTCTGCTGTTTTTTACTGCCTTACTCAATCTCGATCGGATCTATCGCTGTCGACTCACCCACGTTCACTCACAGATCGGCTGGGCCCTGAATACATCCTGCTTTTAAGGTAATAGCCTTCCTGAAAAACCGAGAGGCTTTTCCCTGACTTAGAGACCTGTTCATGCAAACGATTAAATCATTTCGTTTCCCCTAAATGCACTTTCGAAGCTATCTTACAACTGCGCGGCCAAAGGGTTAACTGCGCTAAAGGGAAAGCAGAAACATCAGTCAGAAAAGCCCTCTCGGGAAACCGGGGAGGCTTTTTTGACGGCCGGATCCTGGTCGGTATATTATAGATACCTATAACAGGGAACAGGCTCCTCTTCACAGTTGGGACTCGGGAGCCGAAGCATGAGCCTCTCCGCGTTTTTGGATGTCGCGCGGGGGGGCTTTTTTGACAACTGGCACTTCATCACCATACTTTTGGGTGACGCGTTCTAGGGTCGAAAGACACGGCGCGTTAAAAGCTCCTCGGGGATTTCACGACACTGAGGGGCTTTTTCTTTTCAGGGTGTAATGGCAAAAGATGGCCTTTTTTGACATCCATTAGGAACCGTGCGATATACTAGACGGTTAATGGTTAGCCCCGCCGGGCTTCGAAGATTTCCAAGGAGGAAGTCGGTTCGGTGGGGTTTTTTCATTGGGTTGAATTAGGGCAACTCAACAACAAACTACGGTGGTTGATTTACGTAAAGCTAAGCCTCTAAAAGCATGTCTAAATCAATTGAAGTCCAAAACAAGTCTGGCATTTTTTTGCCAGAATTGAACCTGCATTTGGATTCACGTATCCTCAGCGAGATAGGTTTTATATCTCACGCCCATGCTGATCATTTTGGGCGTCACCAAAAAATATTCTGCTCAACGCAAACTGCTCAATTACTAATCACGCGATTTAAATGTGATCCTAAACGAATCACTTCCTTAGATTTTTATGAACCTTTCGAGATTGGCCCATTTCTTCTGAAACTTTTGCCTGCGGGACATATTTTTGGCTCAGCAATGCTCTATGTGATTAGCAAAACGAATGGGGCATCATTACTTTATACAGGAGACTTTAAACTAAGAGAAAGCTATACAGCAGAGACTAATGCCCTAATTCCCGCAGACACACTAATCATGGAAACAACTTTTGGTAAGCCCAACTGGATTTTCCCTGGATTACCTGAAATTGAAGAGCAAATTAAATGCTTTGCATTCGAGGCTTTCTCGGTTGGGCATGTTCCAATATTTTTGTGTTATTCCCTCGGGAAAAGCCAAGAGCTGCAAGCAATCTTAGGAAAAGCGGGTATTCCTTATGTATCACATAGGTTAGTATATGAAATGACAATGGCATGTCGCACGGCTGGCTGTAAGGTCGCATCCGGAGTGAAATTTGATGGGTTGGTGCCTGATAATCATGCCCTCATATTACCGCCGAATTCCGCAAAAAAGATGTTGCCCCTGATTCCTAACTGTAAAACCGCAATGCTTTCTGGTTGGGGGCTTGACGCCCGAGCAATTCATCGGTTTGGCACGAATGTATCGATTCCACTCTCAGACCACGCTGACTTCAATGAACTTAAAGAAGCAGTAAATCAGGTCAGGCCAAAAAAAGTCATCACGGTTCACGGTTTTACAAGGGAGTTTGCGAGTGAATTAAGGCGATTAAAATATGAAGCATGGTCACTGCAGGGGTATGATCAACTTGAATTAGATTTGTAGTATCAGCGCCCCTTAATCCATCCCGTGAAACTCCTTGAGCGCGTTGGTGAGCCGCCAAAAGAGCTAGGCGGTTGAGGGCGATTATAAAATCCATTCCAGTTTGCAGTATGCAGACATGAGGCGGCGGCGTAGGCTGACGGGCATCAAGCAGATTCTCGTGATTATGATGGCGATGAGGTGGAAATATGGATGAGGACGAGGAGAGTAATGAACAACCACCCAAGTACGGCTTTTGGGAAAGTTGGGGGATCAGTTTTAAGAGAAACCAGTTTACCGCCGATATCTATATGGGAATCATCATTTTTATAGGGGTGCTAATATGTGGCGGCGTGTTGTTACTTGAGACGCTTGTATCTTGGCTTTCAAATGGCTGAATTAAAAAAGGCGTTGCTAAATTGCAAAATCTTGAGCAACCCCACCAAGTAACCGCCCTCATTCGACGCTCCTATGCTTGATCTTCTTGAGCTACTCGCACGCCCCAAAATGTTGGTGGTAATTGGGTTATTCATTTTGATCGTTTGGGGTGCCTCAAAATTACCTGATTCAGTATTTCAATGGTTTACTGAAAACTCTGGAATCTGGAGTATTGGGGTATTTGTAATTGGTTGTATAGCATGGGGGTTAGCTAGTAACCGTGATTTAACCATTCATTTGAGCCCGCAAAACTCCTTGAGCGCGTTGGCGAGCCTCCAAAAGGGCTGGACGGTTGTGGACGGTGGCGTAGGCTGATGGATATGAAGCAGATTCTCGTGATGATGGCAGCAGTTATGAGGTTGTCCGTGGTGGCGGGTGAAGTGGTCATAACCGATCCCGTCCTTAAGGAAGCGATTGGCGTGAAACTCGAAAAGCCTTACGGCGAATTCTCGCCTCCAATTAAACTCACCGAGGCGGAGGCAGCAAAAGTCACCGAACTGATCTTAAGTAACACAAAAATCACCGACGCGGGTCTCAGAGAAGTGGCCAAGTTGCAGAAGCTTACTTTCCTCTCCTTGACCAACACCAAAATCACCGACGCGGGCCTCAAGGAAGTGGGCAAATTGAAGCAGCTCGAATACCTTGCCGTGGGCAAAACCCAAATCACCGATGAGGGCCTCAAGGAGTTAGCTAAGTTGAATAAAATCAAGGGATTTTGGTTGTCTGCCACCCAAATCACCAATGCAGGCCTCAAGGAAGTGGGCAAGTTACATAAGCTCGAATGGCTTATCTTGAGGGATACCAAAATCACCTACGTGGGCCTCAAGGAGTTGGCCAAGTTGCAGAAGCTCACACTTCTTAACTTGTACTCCACTAAAATCACCGATGAAGGCCTCAAGGAGGCTGCTAAATTACAGAGTCTCGAAACTCTTCAGCTGTCCTTCGCCAAAATCACGGCCGAGGGTCTAAAGGAGTTGGCCAAGTTACAGAAGCTCAGAGCGCTTGACTTATCCGGGACCAAAATCACCGACGTGAACCTAAAGGAGTTGGCCAAGTTACAGAGTCTCGAAAACCTATGGTTGGATGGCACTCAAATCACCAATGCGGGCGTGGCTGAATTAAAGAAGGCGTTGCCGAATTGTGAAATCGAAGGCCCCTAATCCTCTCCGTGAAACTCATTCAGCGCGTTGGCGTGCTTCCAAAAGGGCTAGACAGTTTAGGGCGTTTATTTTCTTTTACCCTTTCGACCCGTTCGAAAATCAATTTTACCTTTTCGTTTGGCTACATGTTTTTTCTTCCGTTGCTCTCTTCGTTGCTCTGTTACAGAGGATTTTGCCGTGAATGGGTTGTTCAATAGACATATATCCATATGTCATTTTCCCACATCATCCAATCATCGCAAAATTTGGGAAGGTGAATGGCGAGCCTTCAAAAGGAGTACGGTTGAGGGCGGTGGCGTTGTGCTTATTTAAACATCTGCGGGAAACCGTGGAGGTTTTTTGGCACTTACCAGGAACCGTTCAAAAAAATTAAGTTAATGGTTAGCCCCGCCGGGCTGTAAAGATTTCCAGGGAGGAAGTTGGCTCGGTGAGTTTTTCTATGCGCTGGAAGGTTGATTGCGGTGCGCATACACGCTGTCAAAATGCCCAATGAATCTGTTGTAGCCCATAACCTAGTTCACCGTGCATAGAGTTTCTGTACGTCATTTGACACCAGATTTTTAAACAGGATAATTGTATTATGAGGTTTTTATTAATTTTTTTTCTTTCGACCACTTGTGACGTAACTTTCGGCGAATCGTTTCCGAAATCATTCAATTGGGGTTTGGCAAATCAAAACCTGGGCAAGCAATTTTTCGTGGACGAAAAAATCTGGGAAAAGAAGGCTACAAATTTGTTGAGAGGAGAAAACGAATTTAATGTTTTGAGAAAGTTTGGAAAACCAATCGAAAAAATTCAAAAGGGCCGGTTCAGGGGGTGGAAATACACCGCAGTATTCAAACAAAAAAACTCGAACCGTGAATTATCCTCCATTTGGATAGATTTTCATGATGATCGTGTTTGCTGGGTGCGACTAAACAAATAAAATTTGGATTTGCTTATGTGGTTAGATAGCTGTCGACAACTCGTTGTTGTACGTAACTGCAAACTTGAATTGCACCACCGCCGGAAGGAGGTGCGATTTCGTTCTGATTGTCATAAAAAAAATGAAGTTTGGATGGCATCTTCTTATCTTATTCAAGAGGGATTTCTCGGTAGAGATCAAAACGAATGGGTAATTTATCCACCTCCCGATTCAACTTGGTGAGGCTTGTGGCCATCATTCACTATAACTTTTAACAGATGTCACAACTCAATCGCCCCCAAAAGGGCTGGACGATTTAGGTCGGCCTCAAATCCCCCCGTGGAACTCCTTAAGCGCGTTGGCAATCTTCACTCTCCCTATTGCGAAAAATAATCTATCCCGGCTAACCCGTCAGAGCCGTTCGCCGTTTATTTGAGAGCGTGCCCTCCCGTCCCCCGAGCAAATCTCTTACCCACTTCTAACACACTCTCGGCCGATTCGATTGCCGAAATCTTGCCACAGGTATGTCAGATGTGTGAACTTTCCCTTAATTCGAGAGAATAGATAACGAAAAATGAGTTTTTCGGGCTTCTAAACAGGTTGGGAGTGTAGCTCAATGGTAGAGCAGCGGCCTTTTAAGCCGTTGGTTGGGGGTTCGAGTCCCCCCGCTCCTACCACTTCTATTTTCTATCGCGGTTTCATCAATGCAAGAGGAACCACAATTCAATGCCTCCTCCAAACCAATACTTAAGGCTGATTTTAATTAGAATTCATTCCATGGTAAAAATTTCGCCGCCCAAGGTATTTCGGCAATTTTTTGACTTGTGTTTCGCATTTGCCGTATGTGGGCATTCTGACTAGGCTGACTGCATGCGGTTTCTATTATTGGCGTTACTTATCTGGAAAGTCCCCGCGGTTGGAGCTGAGGCATTTTGGCCGGGATGGTTAGGCCCCAATCGTGATGGATGGGTGGGAAAATTTAAGGCGCCCAAGACTTGGCCGGCCAAGTTGCAAACGGCATGGCGAATCAAGGTGGGGGAAGGATACGGTACGCCGTTGGTGATAGGCGACCGGGTGTTTCAACACGCCCGCATTGGCGAAAAGGAAGTAGTTTGGGCGCTCGATTTAAAAACGGGAAGAAAGGTGTGGCAGACATATTTCGATACGCCTTTCAAGATTGGCGGTGGCGGTGAAAAACACGGAAAGGGCCCCAAGGCTAATCCTGCATACGCGAATGGAAGATTATTTGTCATGAGTATTGCCGGGAGATTATCTGCCTTGGATGCGGCAGAGGGCAAAGTATTGTGGCGGGCGGATTATGATTCCAAATTTCAACCTTCTCATCCGCGTTGGGGTATGTGCAATTCACCGGTGGTTGATGCCAATCGAGTAATTGCGCACTTTGGTAATGACGAATCGGGCATGTTGGCAGCGTTCGATGTGCGCAGCGGAAAAGAAATTTGGACACAAGGTAATGACTTGCCTTCTTACTCTTCACCAACAGTGGTAACGCATAAGGGTATTCGGCAGGTGATCGAGTGGAATCGCCGCGCTTTAGTTGGCGTGAATGTCAAAACGGGAAACTTATTATGGGAATATCCATTTCCTCGAGTTGGCACTAACCAGAACATGCCTACCCCTGCGTTTTATCAAGGCAAAGTATTGTTGGGAGGGGAAAATCGCGGTTTGCACGGTATTGAACCTAAATTGGAGAATGGTAAATGGACTGTAAGTTCTTACTGGAGTAATCGTAAAGTGTCTCTGGACATGGCAACGGCAGTTGTCAATGACGGCCGTTTATACGGACTTTCCCACCTAAGTCGTGGTCGGATATTTTGTGCTGATTCCCATACTGGAGAAATCCTCTGGCAAAGCCCCGAACGCACTGCAGATAACGCCACGTTTCTGGCCTTCCCAGGGTATATTATGGTGCTTTTGAATAAGGGTGAGTTGCGTGTGGTGAAAGCCGATACTGAACGCTACGAGCAAGTAGCCGCTTGGCAGGTGGCTGATACCCCGACTTGGGCAGCGCCGGTGCTCCTGCAGCAAGGGGTGCTAATTAAGGACCGCGATCATCTCACGTTCTGGAAATTTTAAAATCGTATGATGCGTCTAGGGTTATTGATGTTGTGGCTGGCCCCATTGCTGAGTGCGGCGGAGTTTGAAGGGAAACAGGGTAACTTCCACGGGTTCACCATGGTGGAGTTTGCCTTGGGCGAGGCGCGTTGTCGCGTGGTGCAACCCAAGGAAGTGGCCAACGGGCGGCCGTGGATCTGGCGCGCGCGTTTTTGGGGTCACGAACCTCAGCTGGACGTGGCCTTGCTCGAGCTTGGTTGGCATGTGGCCTATTGCGATGTGGGCAATCTCTTTGGCAGCCCGCGCGCGGTGAAGCGGTGGGATGCCTTTTACGAATACCTAACCGCCAAGCATCAATTTAATCCACGGCCCGTGCTCGAAGGCATGAGCCGGGGCGGGCTGATTATTTACAACTGGGCTAAGGCTAACCCGGAAAAGGTGACCTGCATCTACGGCGACGCCCCGGTGTGCGATTTCAAAAGCTGGCCGGCCGGCCGCGGGCAGGGCAAGGCCAGTGCCGGTGCTTGGCGAGCCTGCCTAAAGGCCTACGGACTGACCGAAGCGGAGGCTTGGGAGTACCGAGGCAATCCGATCGACGGCCTAGCGCCGTTGGTCAAGGCGGGTGTGCCGTTGATCCACGTGGTGGGCGATGGAGATGTGGTAGTGCGGGTGGACGAAAACACATCCGTGTTGGAGCGGCGCTACAAGAAACTGGGAGGCACCATACAAGTCATCCACAAGCCCGGCGTGGGGCATCATCCGCACAGCCTCAAGGATCCGGCACCGTTGGTGGCTTTCATTCTCCAAGCCGCCGCCCGTCGGCCCGGGGTGCCCAAGTAGGCGGCGAACTTTCAGTTGAACTTTCAGGGGCGGTTGGTACGTTCTTGCGAACGACCTATGAAAGTGCACAAGATCTTTTCCCTCACTGTCGCGTTGCTGGCTCTGGCCGGTGTGACGCGGGCCGACGAGAAATCCGCCATTGCCGCGGTTGAAAAACTGGGTGGCCGTGTGTTGTACATCGCCAAGGATTCTAAGGAGTACAGCGTAACCATCACCAAAAACCTGTTCGGTAAAGAAAAAGGCTTCACCGTTGCTGACGCCAAGCTGTTGAGCGAACTGGCTAACGCAGTGGAAGTCTCCTTTCAGCATCCCGATACCGATGACGCCTGGGTGGCACCGTTAAAGGGGCTGAAGAACCTCAAGAAACTGCACCTGGAAAAAACCAAGATTACCGACAAGGCGTTGGATACCGTGGGCGCCATCGGTAGTTTGGAATACCTTAACCTCTACAAGACCAGCGTCACCGATGCCGGCCTCGTCAGGTTGAACGGCCTGAAGAGCCTCAAGACCCTGTACCTGTGGCAGACCAAAGTGACTGAGCCCAAAGTGAAAGCCTTTCAAGATTCGCAAGCCAAGGCCGGCAACAAGGATCTCTCCATCAACCTCGGCGTGGAAAAAGATTTCCCAAGCGCTAATATCCTTGCCCGCCTCGCCGAGCAACGCGCGAGCTCAGAAGAATCCGCCCGCGAAGCAGCCATGAAAGCTGCCAAAGCTGAAGCCGATCGCATTGCCGCGATCAAAACCCCCACCTTTGAAAAAGACATTCTACCGATCTTTCAAAAGACTTGTGTGGAGTGTCACGGCAAGGACAAACAAAAGGCCGAACTTCGCCTCGATACTTTTGCAGAACTACAAAAAGGAGCCGATGGCATTCCGGTATTTGTAGCCGGTAAGCTTGGCGACAGCGAATTGCACGCCCGCGTGATCCTACCCGATAGCGATGACGAACGCATGCCACCCAAAGGTAACCGCCTGTCCGATCCCGTGGCCGATCTGATCAAGCGTTGGATCGAGCAGGGCGCCAAGCAGAAGTAAATCTGCAATACCATATCAAAAACTCATACGCACACGCGTCACCGTCACCGGAGCGCGTGTGTTTTTTGTGTGCCCTGCGTAAACCTCACGCGCAGTGTTTGGTAGGCGACCATGATTGGCCGTTTTTCAGAGGGAAAACCATTGGCCTAAATGGCATGGTCAATGCTATATTAATAATAACAACAGGGTTTAAACCGACTCTAAAACAAATCGTAAAATACGTTAAACTAAAGAAGTCTGTTTAGCCCGAGGAGCTGGGGCAGCATTGCTGCCCCTTTTTCCGTTTTTACACTTCAATTTTCGATTTGGAACCAAGTTTGCAATCGACAGTATCTCACACGGTCGGATATGTTGTATTTATTTATCCGATCTAACCTTATCTGAAATTCATGGGAAATCCACCTCCACGACCCGAAGGCGATGCTATTCCTGCTGGCATTTCTGCTTCACCTCATCCCACTGTGACTGGTCCATCAGGGCCGGCGGATAAAAATAATCTAGCTAAGATAGCGGGGGTTGCTGTGGTGCTAATTGGAGGTCTGGGTGCCGGTATTTATTTTGGGTGGCCCTTTCTCATGGGGCTTTTTGGTGGGGACCCCTTTGCGACACCTGATGGCACTATTAAATATGTGGCAAATGGATTGGCAGATAATAAACCTCAGGTTCTTTGGGAGGCTATGCCTGCATCTTATAAGCAAACCCTGAACGAGGAACTAAAGAAATCCATGGCTAACACCGATCCGGAGGTGCATGCCAAAAGTGTTGCGGTCTTAAAAAAATTAACCGGTGTATTAAGGGACAAAAAGCCACTGATTATAGAAACAGTAAATGCATTATCTCAGGGTTCAGGAGGAGGATTGCCTCCTGAGCTTACCGACAATTGGGATGATATCGTTGGGCTACTAGATATATTAACCAAAGGCAATATGGCGGATATGGATTGGGTGCAAAATCCAAATTTGGGTGACATGTTGGCAGATGAAGGTTCAAAGATAATGGCAATGTCCGGTTTGGAGAAGCTCCTTGATAAAGGATTGCAGGAAAATGTGGGCAAGGGCCCCAAAAGTATGATGGAAGTTCGAGGAGGTCTTAAAAATATAGAAGTGATTATTGTTAGCCAAACAGATTCAGAAGCTACCTTGAAAGTAGTTTCTAAAGAATTAAGTGGAGATCCAGATGATGCGGGGACGCCCGAATTTGTAATGGTTAGAACAGAGGAGCGCTGGCTACCCAAAGAGATGGTTGATGCGTGGGATGAAGGAATTGATGAACTGAAAAAAGAAATTCAACGGGACATTCCAATCAGCTATATGGCAGAGAGGAAGATGACAGAAGAGGAAAAGACTCAGGTTTTGGCATTGTTGGATGTGGTCGATCAAGCATTGGATAGTGCAAACGAGGCAACTAATAACCAAGAGTTAACTGCTGCGGTCATGGGGGCAGCCGGTGGTGTTATGGGGGCCGTTATGGCAGGGGGGCAAGATGGTGGCGGGGGCCTGGGAAGTTTATTTGGCACAGGCGGTGGGGAACAACCTCCAGCGGGTTTCCCTGGCACAGGATTCGGAACCTTACCGGGTAATTCCAAAGGAAAAGGCGGCGGTAACCAGCAGTTGACCCAAGCCCAGCGGATGGATTGGACATTCGGTGGACAGCAACGCAACCTTCAGCAGTGGAAAGGGCAATCCGCAGCCAATGTGATCACACTCTTCGGTCAACCGAATCCGGCTAATGCCCGGGCTGTTCCCGGCGGAGGCGAATGGACCTATACCAATTTGAAAATCACCGATGCCCAAGGAAATCCGCACACGGCAATCACCTTTGTCGTGCTAAACGGTGTTGTGTCCGATATTCGCTTGGTTGCAAACTGATCATGAACTTAATCAACTCACTGGCTCTCATGAGCCTATTGTCACTTGCCGCCTGTGGCCCCTCGGGGAACAAGGCTTTGCAGGACGCCAATGCCTCCACCTCTCAGGTGGCCAACACCTTGGATGATATTTCGAAGACCATCCGAACCGTTCAGGAAACAGCCAATCAAGTAAAAGCCTTCTCCGAAGACATGGCCGTAACCGGCGAACGCGTAAAAGGCATCCAAGGCGTTGAGTTGCTGGGGAGTAGTCAATGGGAATACCGCGTGGTTGAGGCCGGGAATGAAGATGGACAGGAGAGTGAATTAAATGAATTAGGCCAAAAAAACTGGGAACTGGTGGGTGTGATTGCTAGAAAAGGCCAAGAGCGTTTTGTTTTTAAACGCCCAAAGAAATAATAAATCATGAAAAAGATTAAAGATTGGAATAAGCTGTTGGCATTCATGTCAGCTCTTTTACTAGGTTTAGGAACGGCCTGCTCAGGTGGAGTGGAGGATGATCCGGATGCTCAAACGAAAGAATCGGCACAGCCTGTTGAGGAAAACCCGGAAGCTGAAGCGGACCAGAGTGGCGAAGGTCAGTAAAACTCGATTCAAAAAAAAAGAAGCCGCCGTTAAGGCGGCTTCTTTTTTGTGTAGTTTTTTTAATCCTGATAGGGCCTAAGTGTCATTAAGTTCAATCCGTCCTCAACTGACATTCCCTCGGAGAAGTTATCATTAGCGCGTACTAACTGTTGTTTCATCTCGGAGGCGGTTCCTTGTTTGATGCCTCCATCAGAAGTTACCCAGTTCGCATCATCAACCCCAAGGCCGGTCAGACTATAGCTTTTGCTTCCAGGGCCAAAGAACGTTGGGTTCACTGTGCTCACATCTGATCCAGTTACCTTTATATGCGCTCGGTAATTATGCCATTTATAAGGCATTTCGTAGCTAGGCCAGCGCCAGCGCCATCCTTTGTTTAGATTATTCTTTTGTGTGCCCCATTGTTGGTAATAAGGCTCCATATCTGCATCGGAGGAAGCATCCAGATTGCGCGTCATTGCCAGCACTGTTTCTGGTGCTGACAAGTCACCTTGGAGTGCTATTGAGTAGCTTGAATATTTACGATCGGATATATCTCCATATGTATTTGTGCCTGGCATGGCTAATTTTTGATCCTTACGCTGTCTAGCAATTACTTTGGGATCTAAAGGAGAACTTAACGAGGAGTACTGGGCAAGTACCTCGCGTATGGCATAAGGATTAGCCCAACGATTTCCTTTGAAAGGGTCATCCCAGTTACGTTGTCCAAGTGCTTGAAATTGTCTTTTTGCTACGTCATTCCCAACTTCCCAGCCTGGTCGACATTGACTGTCCAAATGAGGGACCGCTCCTTCGGCAATAGAGGTGTAATTGTTGTAGGCGCCGTGAATAGTTTTGAGGTTATTGGTGCATTTCAGGCGATTCGCCTTGGTTTTGGCTTTAGCCAAAGTGGGAAGCAGCATGCTGGCCAATATGCCAATAATGGCTATGACAACCAGCAGTTCAATTAAAGTAAACGCTTTTTGGTGAGGTTTCATTGTTAATGTGTTGGGTGTTATTCCAAGTGGTGTTTTAAGAATCGGGTTTCAATTCCTCGCAAGCCAACAAGCAATCAACGTGCCAAAAAACCGGGGGGGGAATACTCTAATTAATACAGAGAAAGTGACGAGAGGAGTGTGAAAATTGCGTGAATATCACGCAAAACGGATAAATATTATCTTACGGTCCGTTGTTGGGGACAACGAATGCAGGTTGCTTTG
>Ga0315320_10000588_pt1 | contig 30041 bp, 25 predicted proteins | sample M140m21515metaG_FD_203458 | JGI IMG/M metagenome (GOLD analysis project Ga0315320, IMG submission 203458) | Ammonia-oxidizing marine archaeal communities from Monterey Bay, California, United States - M1 40m 21515 | ecosystem: Environmental > Aquatic > Marine > Coastal | place: USA: California... | reverse complement strand
CGGTCGCTGACGTGGCGCAAATCCGCTCCGTTGCCGAGCGGGTGGTCGCCACGCGCCGCACCGGTGTCGATGTTGTGGTCGTGGTGAGCGCCATGGGCAACACCACCAACGAGCTGCTGGCTCTCGCCGCTGAGATCTCTGACAATCCAGGTCGACGAGAGCTTGATCTCCTGATCAGTGTGGGAGAGCGCGTCAGCATGACCCTGCTGGCCATGGCGATCGAAGATCTCGGTGAACCTGCGCAGTCCTTCACAGGAAGTCAGTCCGGCATCATGACGGACGCGCGGCATGTGTCAGCGAATGTGATCGAGGTCCGTCCTCATCGTATCCGACGGGCTCTCGACGAAGGCCAGATAGCCATTGTTGCAGGCTTCCAGGGCGTCAGCCTCAGTGGTGAAGTCACCACCTTAGGGCGGGGTGGATCGGACACCACAGCGGTTGTTTTGACCGCGGCACTGGGTGCGCTACACTGCGAGATCTGCTCGGATGTAGATGGCGTCTACACTGCAGATCCTCGCAGCGTCACAGCGGCACAGAGAATCGACGAACTGAGTCTCGGATCAGCGGTTGCCATGGCTGAGTCCGGCTCCAAGGTGCTCTTGGCTGAGGCGCTCACTCAGGCTGAGGCACAGGGCATTACCTTGATGGCTGGTGCCACCAGCAAGCCTGCTGGCAGCGGCACGCGCATCGTGCCTGGACCCGTCGACAGCGGTGTGACCGGCGTGGCTCGAGATGATGGTCTCTTCCTTGTCGATGCCGGCGCGGATCTCAGTCAAGTCAGCGGCGCTGTGAGGGCACGTCTGGCTGATGGTCGCGCACTCATCGATGGTCGCAATCTGCCTGATCCCGATAACTGGAACTTGGGCGCTCCCAGTCAACCCGTAGCGGCCGTAAGCGTCATTGGGCGGGCAGTGGTCGCACAGCCAAGCCTCACTCAGGCTGCCGTTGCGGTCATCCATCACTTAGATCCAGATGCGCCATGGTGGGCTGGATGTGATCGCCTGACTGCAGTCGTCACGCGGGCGCAAGCTGAGGAAGCTGAACAGAACCTCCACGCTGCGATGATTGAGCCTTGAGTACCCAACCGACTTGCTGTGTCGCCTTGCTGGGCTAAAAGGCCGTCAGATCGCCTAAATAAGGCGCCACGGAGCTCGTCATGATCCGCCACTTCCTCAACCCACCCAACTGGTTTACTTCGGCTGGCATCTTCTGTGGAATGTACAGCATTGTCCTGGCCACTGGGGTGGAGGGAGAGCCCAACTTCTATAAGGCGGCGTTGATGGTGCTCTTCGCATCTGTCTTCGACATGCTCGATGGTCGGGTCGCCAGAATCACAGGACGAGGCTCCGAGTTTGGTATCCAGCTGGACTCTCTGGCCGATGTCATCAGCTTTGGAATCGCCCCAGCAGTGCTGCTGTACTCGTGGGGAATTCACTCTCTGGGAGTCTGGGGCCTCGTGGGCGCCTTTGCCTTTGTGCTCTGTGGAGCGTTCAGGCTCGCACGCTTCAATTGTCAGGCCGACGTGGGCGAGAAGCCAGACTTCTCAGAGGGGCTCACGATCACCATGGCTGGTGGGACTGTCGCCGCTGCAGTGATGGCTCATGCAGCCTCAGGGCGTCTCGGTGTTGAGCACCCCTGGAATGTCTGGCTGCTGGCGCTAATTCTCGGCCTGCTGATGGTGAGCTCCGTCCCGTACCGAACACCGAAGGGAATGAAGCTGTCTCGTGACACCATGATCATCTCAGCGCTGTTCTGGGCCGCAATCTTGCTCGTTGCTGTGCGCTTTCGCATCTCAACAGCATTTGTTGTCCTGCTGGGTAGCTACGTCCTGAGCGGACCCCTCGAGGTGATCATTCGCCGAAAGCGCATCAAGCTGATTGATGACGGTGACATCGGCATGGATGAGTGGTTGAGCGAAGAAGCCTTCGACGAGCGCGAGCGCTAACGAACCACCAGATCATCGATCAACAGCGCATTTGGACCCTGCTGATCTGTGTGCAGTGCCGTGACATCGCGCAGAATGAACCACTTGAGCTGAGCGGGATTGGGACTGCCACGCTTCGCTGGTGTCTCCGCGCTCACAAATTCATCGATCGGAATGACAAGATCGATCCATCGATCGGTCGATATGGAGACGAGTGGAACCGTCCAGCGATGGCCTGCTTTGTCCTCTAAGAGCACCCGGAGGCGCCCCTGAAGGCTCTCGGATCGGAGCCGCATCGACACCCCTGAGACCCGCTCACCATCTGTCTCTAAGCCAAACAGGATGAAGTCTGATTCGTCATCAATGACCTCGGTTGCCCAGCGCGCTGTTCGTCCGCTGGGTCCGTCAAACACAGCCAGGTCAGATGCTCGTCCGCGCTCCCAGCCGCGAACCCAGGGCTCGATGGTGAGTCGAAACTCCTGCCGGTATGGGAGCTGACGGACGGCCTTATCTTCAGCATCCATCCGACCGAGCAAGATACGAACTCGAGCCCTCACACTCCGGTAGCGCTGCGCAGACTCCAGGGATCGCCGAGCCCCTGCGAGGTCACCCGCAGACCACCGAGCACGACCCAGCCAGTACAAGACATCACCACGCTGTTCATCATCTGGTGCGATCTGAGCGATCAGAGCCTCATAGATAGCGATGGCCTCGCTCGGATCGGAGCCCATGGCCTGACTCAGCCGTGCATCGTAGGCACTGGACCAATTCTGAGGTCCGCCCGCAGTGGCTATGGAGGGGACCAAGAGCCAGAGCCAGCTGAGCACCATCAGCTCTCTTCAGCGATGAACTGGTAGCCGACACCATGCAGTGTTCGGATGAACTGGGGGTCCTGTGCATTGTCCCGGAGCTTCTTTCGGACCGTGAGCACGTGGGTGTCGACCGTGCGTGTTGCCACACCCGCTCGATAGCCCCAGACCCGCTCGAGCAAGGTGTCTCGAGACAAGATCAAGCCTCTGTTCTCGATGAAAAACTTGAGCAGTGCGGCCTCTCGCTTGGACAGAGGCTCATCTCCCGTGGGGTGATGAATCGCCATATCGTTCGGACCCAGTTCCACCTTGATATCGCCGAAGTGGTACAGATAGCGTGCGCCACCCACCCGCTTCAGCATCGCCTCGATGCGCTTCTCCAGCACCGGCAGAGAGAACGGCTTGGTCACATAATTGTCGGCGCCGGCATCGAAGCCAATGATCTTGTCTTCCTCGCTGGTCCGCGCCGTGAGGAACAGAATCGGACGATCAAAGCTCTGATCCCGCAGTGCCGCGCAGATCTCAAAGCCATTCATTCCATCGGGACCTGCAGGACCCTCTTGCAACATGACATCGAGCACAGCCACATCAGGCTGAAACCGCTCCACTATTGCGAGTGCATCCTCTCCGGTGCGCGCACCGTGGACGGTGTGGCCCTGGCGCTCAAAGTACTTGGTCAGTGTTCCAAGTACCTCTGTCTCGTCTTCAACGAACAGAATCCGTGCCATCTTATGCTCCTTTTCGTTCCAAGGGATCCCCGCTCAACGCAGGAAACCACAGTGAGAAAGTACTTCCTTCACCTGGGCTGGATACCACGTCCACAGCCCCGTTGTGTGCGGAAACAATGTAGAAGGTGATTGCCAGACCAATTCCTGTGCCCTTTCGTCGCCGTACGGAGGCGTCGCCGCCGCGGAAGAATGGCTCGAAAATCTGCTGCACATCAGACTCTGGAATACCGATCCCTCTATCGATCACCTTTATGGCCACACCCTCAAGCTCACGACTCACCACGAGCTGAATTGGATCGTCAGCCTCCGAGTACTTGGCTGCATTGCTCAAGAGATTGATCACACACTGCGCAATTGCATCACCATCGTGAGCAATCACGGGTAGATCCGGCTGAATCTGAATAAATAGATCCCGCTCGACCAGCTCAGCTGAGCTCTCCACCGCCTCAACAGCCGTCCGAACGGTCTCAGCGATGTCACCAGGGACGAGCGCATAGGTCTTCGCACCGCGCTCAATGGCCGAGAAGTCGAGCACATTGTCGACCAGGCGACTGAGGCGCTCCGACTCACGAACGATGGACTGATAGTCGCGCGCTTGTTCTTCTGGTGTGTCCGATAACCCAAGCATCAAGCTCTCTGCCTTGAGACGAATTTGAGTGATGGGCGAGCGCAGCTCATGGGAGACATTCGCTGCAAAGTCAGCTTTCATCCTCGCCGATCCCAGCTCTGTGCCGACAAAACGCGCTGTAGACATCGCTCCCACACCGATGAGGGTAATCGCCAAGAAGATGATGCCCACCCGACGGTTTCGTCGCATCTTGAGGTCATCTCTGAGGGCAGTTGCGTCTCGCGGGACAACGACCATCGACCAGCCCAAGATCCACGGCACAAGTGACCGCCGACTCAGCGTGTCTGGTGGTGCTGAGACATCCGCCTGCAGCAACATTCCGCGCACTGGACTCGCCGGAAGCGTCACGTCATGAGCCAAGGAGCGAGCCCCTGCAATCAGACTGACACGGTCGAGTGCGAAGGCATACAGGTCTTCACCCCACCAGGTCAGTCCCCACAGCCCACGCTCGCCCTCGACCCAGCGAAGCTTGCCTTTGTCGACGCTGAAATTTCGTTGGCCAGCAAGGACGCTGTCCAGCTCGGGGAGAAGCTCCTCGGTCCAGTACAGCATCCGCATCCGGTCATCAATCCGCTCACGGGTGGCAGCAACCCACTCCCTGTCAGCGAAGGGCTCGAGCTGTGACAAGGCCCGTCTCGCAACGGCCCCTTCTCCACCCATCCCGATAGACCAGCGCCTCGACATCACCCGGTCAACGAGAGCATGGAGTTCATCAGCGCCCTTGAGCGGCTCTCGTCCGAGGCGAGCCTCAGCTCGGTACAGCTCGACGAGATCCTCCATCCGAAAGCCCCATGGGTCTCTAAGATCACCATATTTTGCCACCACAGAGTCCATCTGAGCCCGTGATTCCCCAGATCGACCGCTCCGGTCGAGCATCCGAGCCCGATCAAAGATGATCCGAGCCTCTGTCTGTGAGCTGCGGGTCTGGACAATAGCGGTCGAGTACAGCCGGGCCACGACTGCGTCATCTTCACCGCGACGATCTGCGGCGAGCGCGCGCTGAACCGCAGAGTCAAACATGAACTCTATGGGCTCCTGAGTGCGTGCCTGCCCTCGGTAGAAGGGTGCCACCACGCTGAGATCTGAGTCCAGCTTGATCGCAACGAGCACATCGGGGTGAAGCTCTTGTGGTGCCTCGAGCGGGCTTCGACCCGCCTCAAGCCTGTCGATCACCGCACCCTCAAATGTATTCAGTGGGCGCTCGAATTGACTCACGAAGGCGCTGGCTGCACCGTCAGCTTGGTTCTTCACATCATCCATGACGGCGAGCTCTTCACCGTGGATGGAGGAGATGCCAAAGTATGCCAAGAGCATCGACGGCAGCAGGATCATGACCGAACCAAGCACAATAATGCGCATCGAGCGTCTCAGGCGGAGTGCGTCCTCTAGTGCCTGAACACGATTGCCACGACGGGCCATGACCCACCGCAGAATACGAATGAATGTGCCTTGATTGGGGTCTGGTCGTTTGACGGCCATCCCGAGCATCATAAGTCAGTCCCATGAAGGCCGTTCGAATCGATCACCACGGAGGTCCCGAGGCACTGCGGATCGTGACCGTAGCTGAACCCGTCGTGGGTAAGGGCGAGGTCGGGGTTCAGGTGACTCATGTGGGACTAAACCACCTCGATGTATGGGTGAGGCGCGGCGTGGACTCCCATGCCTTTCCGCTGCCCTTAATCCCAGGCTCAGATGTCGTCGGTGTCCGAGAAGACACGGGTGAGGTCGTGGCGCTTCACCCCGGCTTTGGCTGTGAGGCGTGCGATACCTGTGCGCGCGATAGACACGACCTGTGTCGTCGCTATGCCATCCGAGGCGAGACTGTCGATGGGGGTATGTGTCAGCGGGTGGTGGTTCCAGAGAGTCATATTTTACCCTGCCCCATGGCTCCCGAGCTTGCCGCAGGCATGCCGCTCAGTCTCCTCACTGCCTGGCACATGCTGGTGGGTCGAGCTTCGGTCAGAGCGGGTCAGAAGGTCCTCATTCAAGCCGGAGCATCTGGCGTGGGCTCTCTCGCCATACAGATAGCCAAGCTCCACGGCGCCGAGGTCGCCATCACCGCGTCGACGCCAGACAAGCGCGACCGCTGCAAAGCGCTTGGCGCAGATCACGCATGGACCTACGAAGATGTCCGCACCGAATCACGCGCATGGACCGAAAAGCGGGGCGTCGATATCGTCATCGATCACGTGGGGAGCAGTACGTGGAATGACTCCGTTCGGGCACTCGCCCGTGGTGGTTCCCTGGTGACCTGCGGCGCCACCTCAGGACACGAGGCAGCAATCGACTTGAGGGTCCTGTTCTTCAAGCAACTGAACCTGCTCGGCAGCACCATGGGCAGCATGACAGAGATGCGAGAGGCGTGGTCCGCAGTCAGCAGAGGCGAGATCAAGCCCGTGGTCGATCGCGTCCTGCCGATGACGCAGCTCGCTGAGGCACACCAGCTCCTGGAGTCTCGAGCTGTGGTCGGCAAGGTTGTGGTCGAGCAGAACCTATGAGGTGGCTCTGGATCTGCAGCGTGGTCGGATGCGGCGCCAAGAGCGGCGACGCTGACTCTGGTGACACCGAGACCAGAACGGACTGCGCAGTCCAGCTCACCCACGAAACCGACTCCAGTCCCGACGCTGTGATGATCGTGGGTGACTTCAATGGGTGGGACTCTGAGCACACAGAGCTGAGCAGAAAGAGCGATGGCCTGTGGACTGTAGATCTGAGCTTGAGGCCAGGCAGCTATGCGTACAGCTTCATTGAGTACACGGCATGGGAACACGATGGCGCTGAGCTCTTCGCCTGCGATGCAAGCGCCAGCTTCGCGGTCTGTACTGAGCCCACCACAGGCGACAACTCCTGGACCCAGTCGTGCACTGTAGGCGCTAAGGACTGCGACAGCTTGCTCATTGTCCCTGACTGCACACGTCCCGTAATCACGGTCACAGCAGTCAGTCGAGCCGATGAGAGCGTGGTCATAGAGGGCAGTATTGAGGAAGGCTCAGGCGGCACCGTGACCCTGTCCGCCGCCCTCAATGGTGAACCGATTCCTGTGACACACAGTGGCGGAGTGTTCCACGTGGAACAGCCTCTGCATGAAGGCCTCAGACACCACATCACCATCTCCGCTGTAGATGCCTTGGGCGTCCCATCCGAGCCCATCGCCGTCCCCGTATGGGCTGACGACTGGAGCTGGGACCAGGCTGTGATTTACCACGCGCTGATCGACCGGGTGGCCAATGGCGACACCAGCAACGATGTGCCTGCAGGGACATCGTCACCGATGACGGACTGGGCTGGCGGCGACCTCGCAGGCCTCACCGCATCACTGCCCTATCTGCACGACCTCGGCATCAATACCGTCTGGCTCTCCAACCCCCAGCCCGCACCCCCCGGTGCATGGCCAGGCACCTGCGCATCCACCTACTCTGGCTACCACGGTTTCTGGCCTACGGACTGGGATGGGGTCGACCCGCACCTGGGCACGCTCGAGGACCTCGACACCTTCATCGCGAGCGCTCATGACCTCAAGATGCGTGTGATCATGGACCTCGTGGCCAACCATGTGCACAGTGAACACAGCCTCGCTGCCGACACAAGCCGCTTCCATCATGAAGCGACCTGTAGCGATGTAAGCTCCGATGGAACAAGCAACTGGGACCTGATACCCGAGTCTTGCTGGTTCACCTCATATCTACCAGACCTCGACCACAGCCAGCCGCAAGTGATGGAGTCCAGCATCGAGATGGCGATCTCTTGGGCACGCGAGCACAGACTCGATGGACTGAGGATCGATGCCGCCAAGCACATGTCTCACGCCGTCATCTTCAACCTCAGGTCAGGGCTGAGCGCTGCACTTGAACACAGCGGTAGCGGCTTTGACTTCAACCTGATTGGGGAGACTTTTGACGGTGCTGAGGCCATCAATCGCTACATGGGGCCAGATCTCCTCCACGGCCAGTTCGACTTTCCCCTGTACTGGACACTCCGGAGTGCCTTTGCCCACGACACAGCCTCAGTCGAAGATGCCGTTCGTCAAGCTGCAGCGATGGCGACGCTGTACCCAGGTGGACGCATGTCGACCTTCCTCGGCAACTTGGACGTCGGGCGCTTTGTCACCGACGCCGCCGAGCGAACAGAAGATGTCTGCCCCGCCGGTGAGCTGCGAACTGCCGTCAGTCCGGAGTCCGACAATGCCTATCGGCGCTTGGCGCTGGCCTGGACCGTGCTCTTCACTCAGCCCGGCATGCCCATGGTCTACTACGGCGATGAGATGGGGCTTCCAGGCTATGGCGACCCCGACAACCGCCAGCCGCTGTGGTGGAACGACATCAACCTCCAAGACAGCAGCGTGGAAGCTGTCGCAGATGCCCTGCCCGATGGTCCAGCACACGTCCTCCAGACACTAGCCAGCCTGACTCAAGCGCGCAGAGATCATCCAGCCCTCAGGAGTGGCACCCAGATCGAGTGGTGGGACGGAGGCCCCGGCCTGTATGCAACAGCTCACACCCACGAAGAAGATCAGGCCATCGTGGTCATCAACCGTACTGACACCGAGCAGTGGCTCGATAACGGCATCGGGTTCGCCGGACTCAGCGGCACAGAATGGACAGACTTGCTGAGCAATGCAGTGGCACACAATGAGGACGATCGGCTCATCTTTTCCGTACCCGCATTCACCGCTCAGGTCTGGGTTCCGGCAGAATGAAGCTGATGATGTCATCTCTCCTATCTCTGCTCCTCAGCAGCTGTGCTGACGAAGACTACGCGCGAGTCTATGAAACTCAAGCCAAGGCACCGAGCCTGAGCTGGGCTGATATCGAGACGCTGGAGCACATGGGCCCGACACTGATTGACGGCGGCGTCAACTTCTCGGTCTACTCAGAGAACGCCGAGCGCATCGAGCTGTTGCTCTTCGAGAACCCAGAGTCCGATCTGCCCACACACTCGATACCCATGACTACTGAGGGCGACGTCTGGAATGCCTTCGTCGAGGGCATCGGGCTCGGACAGCACTACGGCTTCATCGCGTGGGGACCAAACTGGCCCTACGACGAAGACTGGCTGCCCGGAACCACGACAGGCTTTCGATCCGATGTCGACCAGTATGGAAACCGCTTCAACCCAAACAAGCTGCTGACAGATCCATGGTCCAAAGCACTCCACCGCGACCACGACTGGTCCCGAGGATCGACGGCATCTGGACCTCAGCGGGCACAGTCCACCCTCGGCGCCAGTGCAAAGAGCGTTGTCGTCGAATCCAGCTACACATGGTCAGAGCACGAGACTGACTGGCGAGCAGCGAGGCAGTCCGGCGGACCCGAGGGCCACAGCTGGGGTGACCTGGTGATGTACGAGGTCCATCCAAAAGGCTTCACACAGAATCCGGCATCGGGCGTCGATCATCCCGGTACATTCCGCGGCATCGGCGAGATGGCTCCCTACCTCCAGGATCTCGGCATCAACGCAGTAGAGCTCATGCCGATCCACGAGAAGTCACTCGACGGCGGCTACTGGGGCTACAACAGCCTGAGCTTCTTCGCCCCCGAGCACAGCTTCTCAGCATCAGCACTGGCCACGGGCCGTGTCGATGGCGTCATCGACGAGTTCAAGTGGATGGTCGATCAGCTCCATCAGCACGACATCGAGGTCATCATCGACGTCGTATACAACCACACAGGCGAAGGTGGGCTGTGGCGAGAGCGCCTGTTCTTTGAGACCTTCGACGACGCGGTAGCGGTGAATTTTGACCCCAAGGAAGTCGCTGGCCTGTACAGCTTTCGTGGACTCGACAACGCCGCCTGGTATGCCCTGAGCGAAGACGGGCAGACCTACTGGAACAACACCGGGGTGGGCAATCAGCTCCGCCCCAACCACACGCCTGGACGTCGAATCATCCTGGACTCACTTCGCTTCATGGTCGAAGAGCTCCACGTCGATGGCTTTCGCTTTGATCTCGCCGGTATCCTCGGCGAGGCCGATCTGGACTACAACACCCCGACACCAGTCGCCGGAACCATCATCCAGGACATCGCTGAGGACCCTGTCCTCCAGCAGCACAATGTGCGCCTGATCGCAGAGCCATGGACAGCAAGCGGTACAGGGCCAGGCATCGGTGGGTTTCCGATGTCGGACACTGCGCCTCAGTTTGGCTGGGGAGAGTGGAACGCTCACTTCAGGGACTGGTGGCGCGCCTTCATCAACCACTGCAACTGGTCCGATCTGGGCATGGAGTGCCACGGCGGTGATGACCTGTCCGCACCGGTCTTCGTCCTCAACAGCACCGAGGGTGTCGACGGGGGCCAGGTGATGATGGGCTCAGAGTCTGTCTATGGCGACGAGGGTCGCCGACCGCCTCACAGCATCAACTTTGTGACTGTCCACGATGGCTTCACGCTCTACGATCTCTTCTCGTATGAAGACAAACAGAATGAGTGCGGTCTGCTCAACCCAAAGTGCTGTGATGATCCGCTCAGCGTGTGGTGCGATACCGAATCTGGAGAGGAGAACAACCGCAGTCACAACTGGGGCGGTGAGCCCAGCAAGCGCCAGCAGATGCGAAACATGTTGACCGCCATGTTTATCAGCAGAGGAACACCGCTGCTGCTGGGTGGTGATGAGTGGATGCGGACTCAATTTGGCAACAACAATGCCTACTCTACCTGGGCTGACAATGAGTGGAACTGGTTCCGCTGGGGAGAGTGGCGCAACGTCACCGCCACTCAGCGCTACCGGATGCATGACTTTGTCCGAGGCCTGATCACCTTCAGGCGGGAACACAAGGCCCGACTGAGCCCTGAAGAGTACGACGCACCAGCACCCGCCTGGAGGGGTGCCTCCAATGAAGACCTGACTCCCGAGCAGTGGGGCAGCCAGCGACACATGATGGTCCATCACCATGCACCCGCGAGCACAGGTGAGCTGGTGGTTCTTCTCAACATGGAGACCGAGCCCGTCACCTTCACGCTGCCTGAGGATCGCGCCTGGTACCGGGTGGTGGATACCCAGGCATGGTTCGATCAGCCGACGGACAACAGCGAGCCCGAGGGACACCTCTCCGAGGACCCGAGCCGTGACCCTTATCGGTCATGGAACATCGACCTCGCAGACCCAGAGCAGGTCGGCGCTCAGTATGAGGCACTCCCCTCGAGCATCGTCATCCTGGAGCAGCGATGACAACGCTGCTTGCCCTCCTCCTCTCGACCAACCCTGCGTGGTCAGGCGCCCGTGTTGGTGGCTACGTTCGGGTGATGGCTCGACCTGATCTGCAAGGTGGTGCAGGACGTCTCGGCTACTGGAACCTGACGGGCCGGCTGATGAATGAGGGCCCGTATGCTGCTCTCGACTTTGATTACGACGTGCTCGAGCCCGAGGTCGACACCCTGAGTCCATGGACCACCGTGCACATGCGGATCGAGGGAGGCAGCGTCGGTGGCGCTGATCCCGGCAACGGCAGACTCGACAATTTCCGCCTCTCACAGCTCCATGTGACAGCAGGAAATGTGCTCTTAGATCGCGTGACCTGGAAAGTCGGTACCCTCGAAGAGTCTATGGGCGACCTGGGCCTCTATGACATGCGGCTGTCCACCATCTTTAGCGACACAGTGGGAATGAGCGCCCGAGTCCAGCACAGCAGCATTGACTGGCTCATCGGGCTTGGAGATGCCGGCTACAGCATTCGTGACTCCAGCTACAACCCTGTCGTCGCCATGGGCTCATCGCTCCGCGTCACCATGGGCGCACATGCTCAGCTTGGCTTGGGCGGCCAGTGGTCGATCGAGTCTGCGGTATCTGGACACACCAAGGCACCATATGACACGCCCGATATGCGCTACGAAGACTGGATCCGGGGAGAGGTCATCCAGACCTACCGTGCAGACCACCCCATCAGTGCAGATCTGTTCCCGAACCCGACGGCGGCCTCTGCGAGCTCTGGCCACATCTTTGGCTATATGGGATTCGGTGGACTGGGTCCGCTCGACTGGAACAGCAGCTACGTCCGCTTAGAACGCAGACACCCCGATGGACCCATCGCAGAGACCTGGGCTGATGAGACCGCCGATATTCACGCGACCAGCTTCACTGACGAGCGCACGGTCCTGACCATCGGCAATGAGCTTCAGCTGACCGCCATTCCCGAGCGCCTCCACATCGCCTGGGGCGCTCTTTACGGTCGCCACACCGACCGAGACAACACCATCATGCCCAGTGAACACAGCCGCTGGTACGCCTCGACGGTCCTGCGGGCTCAGCTGACGCTGACACCGACGCTGGCCTGGCTCACAGAGTCCGCGCTCGCTCAGGAAGTCTCCACCAATGGTCACTTTGTTCGCGAGCATGAAGACTCAATCTTCGCCAACACCGCGGGAACAGCCGACACCCGAGGGCTCGAGTACGGTGACTCCGACACCCGCACAACCTGGCAGGGAAAGGCCGGACTTGTGTTCAACCCGCTCGGCCCAGGTATCTACTCGCGTCCGAGTCTTCGGCTGCTGTATGGCATCCAGCACAGCAACGAGAACAACGCCTTCTCCAATGAATTTGTAACCACTCTCGATCAATACAGCGCCTTTGGCACCGTAGAACAACACTGGCATCATATGCTGGCACTGGAGGCTGAAGCATGGTTCTGATGCCCTTTGTTCTGGCATGTATGGGGGCCCGCGGACCGGCTCCCCAGCAAGAGACCGCGTCCATCACGGCAGTGGTGACCCTGGCCGCGCCACAGACCGCAGAGCCCATGGCTACACCCGCAGCAGTCATCCCTGCGCTGAGCCGTGCGCTGGCCGACAAGGGGCTCACCATGAGCCCTACACCTGTGTCTACCGAGCAGCTACATCGACTCGGGACGCGTACACACCGAATACAGGCGCTGGTTGATGCTGCCAGCGGTGAGCTCAGTCTGCTCATTGAGGTCACTGCCAGACCACGTGCTGAGCTGGGCGGCCGATACCCGTGGCAAGTCGACGCGACCTTTACTGTGGCCGGAGCCGCTGCAGCGCCCCTGGTAGATCACCAACGAATCGCGGTGAGCCTGGGGCACATTCACGAGGGAGAGGCTGCAGCCCTCACTGCCGCAATGGATCGCATCACCAAGCGCGGTGCTGTGCTCGCAGACCGCTATCGACGAGATGGACAATGACGCCGCTCATCTGGCTACTCGCCAGCGCCAACGCCTCCCCATCCATGGACAGCATCTACTTGGTGATGGTCGATCGCTTCGCTAACGGTCGCACCGATAACGATGTCGAGATTGACATCACCGACACTCAGGCTTTTCACGGAGGAGACCTCAGCGGGATCACCGCAAACATCGACTACATCGAGGCCCTCGGGGTCGATACCGTCTGGCTGACTCCCATCACAAAGATGAGAACCGCCCCAATCAATGAGCACGGCGCCTTTCATGGCTACTGGCTCGAGAATGGACGAAAGGTCGAGCCCCGATTTGGAAGTCTCGCTGAGCTCAAGGCACTCCGAGAAGCACTCCGGGTGCGTGGTATCAAGCTCATCCTTGATGTCGTGCTGAACCATGTCGGGCCGGACACGCCGCTTGTGAGCATGCAGCCAGACTGGTTCCACGCCAAGGGAGACATCACGGACTGGAGCGATGTCACACAGCTTCAGACCCATGATGTCCACGGTCTGCCAGATCTCAATCAGACGCTGCCGAGTGTCACCCAGCACCTGACGCGCGATGGACAGCACTGGCTCAAGCAAGTGAGTCCGGCAGGATTTCGGATCGATGCAGTCCGCCATCTCGACCCAGTCTTTCTGAAAACATGGACAGATCAGCTCTCAAAGAACGCAGCCGAACCCTTGATATTTGCAGGTGAGATCTTTGACGGCAACCCGGTCAACATCGCAAACACTGTCAAGAATTCAGGGCTCACACACAGCTTTGACTTTCCGCTCCACTACGCCATTATCGAGTCCATGTGCGCCGGTGGGGATCTCAGAAAGATAGCGACTGTGCTGACCCAGGACCGACGTTTTGCACCCGACCATCAGCACATCACATTCCTCGACAACCACGACACAGCACGAATGACCACAGCGTGCGGTGAGCAGACCCGCCCGGCGCTGACGTTGCTGACAAGTCTCCGTGGGATTCCAGCCATTACCTGGGGAAGCGGTGCGGCACTAGAAGGTGCGACAGCGTCCGAGGCCCGCGAGGACATGATCTTTGAGCCCACGCCACTGCGTGATTGGATCGTCGACAGACTGGATGACCGACGCTCATACACACCGCTAATCAGCGGCCAAACTGATGTCCTCCTGGCTTCAGAATCACGCCTTGTCGTTGCAAGAGTCCTCAGAGATGAAGCCATCGTAATCTCAGTGGGAGAGTCTCCTGCCAAGCCCGTGCTCCCTGCAGAGGCAGGCGCTGTTCACTGGATCCCCATCGCTGGAGAGCGTGTTCGTCGCTGGCTGATCACACCAAAGGACGCCTCAGGCTTTCAGGCCTGGGCCGAGAAGCTGACCACCGATAAGACTCAAACCATCGACATCACCATAGAGGCCGGCTCAGCCGACTACATCTCAGGCTCCGATCCGGCCCTGGGCGCGTGGTCAGAGTCAGCAGCCCTGGGGCCCGGAAGTCAGACTGTCGCACTACCGGCAGGAGGCCATGTTGCTGTAAAGACCTTCAAGCGCGCAGAAGATGGAACCGTGACGTGGTCTTCTGAGTCCGACCACTTCATAGATGTCGATGCGAGTGCCACCACTGGAGACCCAATCAAACTGGGACGTTAAACAACCGGACCACGAGGAGAAGACATGGCGAGCGGTAGCGCAAAAGCTGTATATGCAGCGATCGGAGCAAACTCGGTGATCACGGTAGCCAAGATGGGGGCCTTCGCCTTCACGGGCTCAGGAGCAATGCTCTCCGAAGGAATTCACTCCTTCGCTGACGTCATCAACCAGACCCTGCTCGCCCTCGGCATCAAGAAGGCGCAGAAGGAAGCCGATGAAGACCACCCTTATGGGTATGGACGCGATGCCTTCATATGGGCACTGATCAGTGCCGTCGGTATCTTTTTCTTGGGCTGTGGCTTCACCCTGTACCACGGTGTTCACTCGCTCATGCATCCCGAGCTTGTTGAGATCAGCGACATCCAGATCGCAACAGGCGTCTTAATCTTCTCCTTCGTCCTCGAGTCCTGGACACTCTATGTGGCCTACAAGGAAGTCAAGCGCGCGGCCGACGAGATGGGCATTAGCTTCGGTGAGTACATCAAGGTCGGCCCCGACCCGATGGCCGTCGCCGTCTTACTCGAGGACGCGGCAGCGGTGTTCGGCGTGACCCTAGCAGGGGCCAGCATTGGCCTCTTCATCCTCACCGGCAACCCGATCTGGGACGCCATTGGCTCTATCGTCATCGCCATCCTGCTTGGCGCCGTCGCTGTCTTCTTGGTGGTGAAGAACCGTAAAGCACTCCTCGGCCAGTCCGTCACTCCTGACATGCAGGCCGATGTCATGGCCCTCCTGGACGCTGATCCGGCGGTAGAGGCCGTCCATGATGTGAAGGCCACCGTGATGAGCGCGAGCAGCTTTCGCTTCAAGGCAGAGATCGACTTTGATGGCACCGAGATCGCCAGAAAATGGCTCGCAGCTCAGGATCTCGAGGCGCTCTTCTCACAGGCTTCAACAGACAAAGCCGCCTTCGAAAAATTCCTCGTCGAGTACGGCGAGCACATCTGCAATGGCCTGGGCGATGAGATCGATCGCATCGAGGCTACAATCAAAGAACAGGTGCCTCGCGCCAAGCACGTTGACCTTGAGGCTGACTGATGACTGACGATTGCTCCCTTGCCGACCGTGAGTGTGTTCCCTGCAGAGGAGACATTCCACCGCTCTCAGCAACAGAAGCTGACGCTCTCCTGACCGACCTTGGCGGCGGCTGGGCCATCAATGCTGAGGGTCACCTCGAGCGACTGTTCACCTTCAAGAACTTCGCTGCAGCCATGGCCTTCGCCAACGGCGTTGGTGATGAAGCCGAGCTCGCAGGTCACCATCCCGACCTCTATGTCGCATGGGGCAAGTGCAGGATTGAGATCTGGACGCACAAGATCAGTGGTCTCGCAGAGGCCGACTTTATTCTGGCCGCGAAGGCAAGCCGTATCTACGACGCGCCCGCATAGACCTCGCCGACAAGCTTGCGCACCCTTGCTGGACTGAGCTCTGGCGTCCCGGCAACCGAGTAGGCCCACGCCAGATTACCGAGGCAGCGGTGTAGAGCATCAGCCTTGCTGTACCCAAGCCGGCGCATGAGCGCAGCGCGCTCCTTCAGTTCAGTCTCTGTGGCCTCTTTACTGCCCTCTGCAGAACTTTTGGGCGCAGGGTCGATCTTCTCATCCATCCAACAAAAGGGCATGACGGTCTCCTCCTCCCAACCTGACCCATCAACCATATGGGTGCAAACCCAAGCTGGGAACACTGCTGAAACCTGATAGGGTTACGAACCAAGCCGAGATGTAAGATGAGCGCTATCGCCCAACTGTCAGAGATGTTCATATTCAAAGGCATTCCTCGAGAAGCGCTGCATGAGCTTTGCTCGATGGCGCCACCGGTGTACTTCAAGCCGGGCATGACTGTCTTCACTCAGGGAGAGAGCTCAGATGTGGCTCTGCTGTTGGTTGACGGACTGCTCGCAGTCGAGGTGACCAGCGCAGGCCAGCATCGTGAGGTCGGCCAGATCAACGCTGGAGAGATTGTTGGAGAGACCGCGCTCTTCGCACGCGAAGGAAAGCGAAGTGCGACCGTCAGGGCGCTGCACAACAGCCAGTGCCTGCTGATCAACCCAGAATTGTTGGTCGGCGCCAAGAAAAACCCGGCGGTCATCGCTATCGAGCGACACCTCCTGGGCACCCTGGCTCGTCGCATTCGAAGAACCAATCAAGAGACCTCAAAAATCTGGAAGCAGTACGGTATCCATAAGCAGGATCCGGAGGCCACAGATGGCCTCATGAGCAAGCTAAAGAAACTCTTTGGAGGTGGATAATGGCGAAGATTACTCCGATCGATGCCGATCGACTCTCAAAGAGAATCGTGGCCCACCACTCCTTCCCTGGGGCAAGCCACGCAGCAATTGAGCGGGTGCTGGGCAAGGGTGAGTGTACCGACCACCCGCACGGGACCACGCTGTGTGCCGAGGGGGAGCCAGGAGACGAGATGTTCTTTCTTGTCTCCGGAAACATCGCCGTTCTCAGGAAAGACATCGAGGGTTCAGATCGGGTCTTGTCAGACATGACCTGCCCCTGCGTCTTTGGACACATGTCTGTCATCGATGGCTCCAAGCGCTCAGCCACCTGCAAAGCAAACGGCCCTGTCCAGGTCGTCACACTGAGGCGCTCTGAGGTCGATCAGCTGATCTCGGAAGGATCTGTTGCTGGGGTCGCCCTGCGCCGCTTGCTCATCGCGAGTCTCTGCGATCAGCTCTCGAGCGCCAATGGCTTTGTACGTAAAATCGTCAGCGATCACATCGATGGCACCAAGAAAGCAGCGGCCACTCCTCACCTAAAGCCGGAGCTTGGTGTCGCCAAAAAGGCGCCCAGAAAGGCCACACGCACTCGCAATTCTCCTGATGAAGACCTGCGCAAGCTCACCGCTAAGCTGGGCGGCTGGGACAATGATCTTGAAGAGCTCGAGAAAGAAATCGAGCTGGTGATGGATGAAGACCAGAAGCGAACCGTCGATGCTCGGCGGAGAACCTAAGCGCGCACGACGGCATCACCCAGCGCCACCTCTCCCCCTTCGATGACCGTGAGATAAACTCCACGCAGGCGTGGCGTCTTGGCAGTCGTCTCGAATGCTGCAGCACCAAACCGAGATCGAAATCGATCGCAAGGCACATGAGGCACCTCGCTGACGCGCACCAAAGCCTGCCCCAAGCGCAACTGTGTACCGACCGGTAGGCAAGCCTCGCTGAGGTCGAGACGCGTAAAAATATTATCTCCAAACAGCGCGATTGACTGACCATTTGCGATGGCAGAGGCGACATCTAAATTCATCATCGAGAGCTGGTGGCCAGGCACAGCCTTACCCTCCACCCAGCGGTCACCATGCAGCCCCTCTGCGACAGTAATTTTCGCTGAAACTGGCTGAGAACGTGATCCATCTCCGCATCGAATTACAATCGAATCTACGCTGCCCCAGTTCTGAACGAAGGAGATTTTTGCTTCTTCTATCGCTAAATCGACCGCATTTTGGCTCAAGTGAAGGGACTCATTACCGACCAATTCGGTACCCTCAAACCGTACCCTTGCCCATGCCCGCGTATCTCCTGCCATCTGTCCTCCGTGGATTCAAGTGGTAGGGTAGCACCACAGTCATCATGTCCAAACAAATCACCAAACAACTCGATCGAAACCTTGGCCTCAGCGCCGTCTTCACTCTCGCTGTTGGCTCCATGCTTGGGTCGGGGATCTTCGTGCTGCCTGGCATCGCCGCAGCCATCGCCGGCCCATGGGTGTGCCTGAGCTACCTCATCGCGGGTCTGTTTGTTCTCCCCGCATTGATGAGTAAAGCTGAGCTCGCAACAGCAATGCCTGTCGCTGGCGGTACGTACTCCTATGTGGAGCGATCGCTGGGTCCGTGGATGGGCACCATCACCGGCCTGGGAAACTGGTTCACGCTGTCAGCCAAGACCGCCTTCGCATTGGTTGGACTGGGTGGCTACCTCACCATCTTCTCCGATGCGAACCCGACGACCGTCTCACTGAGCATCCTCGCCATCATGATCACCCTCAACATCTTGGGGGCCTCAAAGGCAGCACTGCTTCAGACAGTCATTGTCTTCGCGTGTGTAGCCGGGCTGATATTTTTCATTGCAGTAGGCTCTATATCTGCTGACACAGCACTCCAGCACCCCCCACTTCCTAAGGGTGCTATGGGCATTCTCGGCGGCGCCGGATTTGTCTTTGTGTCCTACGCTGGAGTGACCAAGATCTGCTCAGTTGCGGAGGAAGTAAAGAACCCTGAGCGGAACATTCCCCTCGCGATGTTCTTGGCCCAAGGCACAGTCATGACACTCTACGCGCTCGTGTCGTGGGTCATCACTGCGAATGTGCCGTACGAGACCATGGCCACCGACGTCGCACCCATGGCGACGGCAGCGAAAGCCATCGGCGGGCGAACAGCAGAAGTCGCGGTCGCCGTTCTCGCTATCGCTGCGCTTTCGAGCATGTGCAATGCGGGGGTCATGGCCTCAGCCCGTGACCCATACGCCATGAGCCGCGATCGCATCTTTCCGAAGGTCTTCTCAGCGATACAGCCCAAATTTGGAACCCCCATCTTTGCCATCCTGCTGACCGGCGCCCTCCTCGTCAGCCTGGTCACCTTCTTGCCTGTGGTGAAGCTCGCTAAATTGGCCAGTGGCTTCAAGATATTCATCTTCTGCCTCGTCAACATCACGGTGATCGTGCTCAGAGAGACAGGCGTACGCTGGTACAAGCCCACCTTCAAGAGTCCGCTATACCCATGGGTCCAGATTGCTGGAATCGCTGGCGGCATCTGGCTCCTGTATGGACTCGGCCTGATGGCCGTGATGGGCGTCAGCCTCGCGGTCCTCATCGGGAGCCTCTGGTACTTCTTTTATGTCCGCCGACACGTCGACAGAAAGAGTCTTTTTCAGATGCTCTGGGGAGAGGCACACGCGCTCAAGGCAACCGAAGAGGCCGAGGCTGAGGAGGTTGCCTCTGCTGGAGAGCCACGCGTGATCGTGCCAGTCTTCGGCGGAGAGCCCGCACCCAGCCGCCTCATTCAGCTGGCTGCAAGCTTTGTAGAGCGTGGCAAACTCGAAGTCTGCCGACTCGAAGAGGTGCCCTACCAAGCCCAACTGACCTCATTTCTTGAGACGGACAAGGAGACAGAGACACTCGCCGAGCGTGCAGCACAGATCGGTGAGCAGGCCCACGTTGAGGTGGAATTCCATGACATCGTGACGCACAATGCAAAGAGTGCGCTGCACAGCCACGCAACGACGACAGATGCGGACTGGATTGTCATGGAGTGGCCCACCCGAAGCGAGCTCCACTACATCATCAGACACCCCTTTTCTTGGTGGCTCAACAACCCTCCGTGTGATCTCGCTATCTTTCTGGACCGTGCTGGCGCTTACGACGGTGAGACAAGGGATGACTTCAGGCGGATTTTAGTGCTCGCAGAGCCGGGCCCATATGACTCGCTCATGGTCCATGTTGCAGACTGCTTGGCTGCCACACAGATGGATGCACGCGTGACGCTCTTCTGGCCCATATCGGACAATGCTAACGCCATTGAGGTGGACCAAAACCGCCAGTATCACGAGCAACTCTCATCGCTCTGTGCATCCCCTTGTGAAAGTCGGATCGTCCGGGGTCCAGATGCCCTCTCTACAATTCGTGAAGTGAGCGCTGATTATGATCTGCTGATCATGGGCGCCCCTGAAGAGAACACCTTTAGGACCCTCTTCAGAGGCTCTAAGGAGCACCGCGCTGCCTCGGCTGCAGCCTGCTCTGTCCTGAAGCTCAAAGCGCCCAGACATCAGGTCCACCATCGCTTCGATCCCCGCAGAGAAGACACTCAAGAGCAGATGATCCTCGCGCCCTATATTCATCACGCAGTGGTGGGGCACAAGGTTCCGGTCAGTAAGAAGGCAGACCTCTTCACGGTCGTCGGCGACATGGTCCTGGCCGCGGGCGCTACTCAGAATGCACAATCTGTGACGGCAGCACTGTTCGAGAGAGAGCGTCAACAAAACACCGCACTGCGAGAAGGCGTAGCCCTCTCGGCACCAACGGTAGAGTCTCTACGTCACACCCACGTGGTGGTAATGACGCTGGACCGGGCCATTGACTACCAGAGCAGCGGTCGGCCGATGGTCGACGTGGTTCTGCTGGTTCCCGCACCCCGCTCTGATCGTCAGTCTCAGCTGTGGGTACTCGAGCGCCTCGCCAGAATGGCCCTTCGCAGTGACCTCCTCAAGCGCCTGCGCGAAGCAGACGGCGAAGAAGCCATCAGAGAGGCCATCCTGACAGTCCTCAATGAAGAGAAAATTTAGCGCTGAGCTTGAGGTCTACTGAAGACCTGTCGAGCCGAAACCTGATGAGCCACGCTGAGTCTCATCGAGATCGTCTACGACCATGATCTCTACTTGAGGTGCGGGGGTGATCAACATCTGAGCCACACGCATCCCGCGGACAATCTCAATGGGTGCAGGACCAAGATTGATCAAGAGCACCTTCAGCTCACCACGGTAATCCGCGTCGATGGTACCCGGTGCATTGGGCATGCTGAGGCCCTGACGTAATGCCAGTCCTGAGCGGGGTCGAACCTGACCCTCCCATCCCTCTGGAATGGCGACACGAAGTCCTGTGGGGATCGCGCGGCGCTCCATTGGCTGGAGAACGCAGGGCTCAGCAGCACGGAGGTCCATACCGGCTGAACCCGCAGTTGCATAAGACGGAAGGTCCAGGCCCTCCCCGTGAGGGAGAACCTGGACCTTCAGAGGCGGCGGCCTAAGCATAGAGCTTAGAGCGCTGCTGCTTCGAGCGCTTCCTTGCGGCTGAGACGAATCTTGCCGCTGCGCTTGTCTACATCGATCACGCGAACCAGAACCTCGTCGCCTTCGTTGACGACATCAGTAGTCTGGTCCACCCGCTCGTTGGCCAGGTGGCTGATGTGAACCAGGCCCTCTGTTCCAGGGAAGATCTCGATGAAGGCACCGAAGTCAACTGTACGCTTGACGACGCCGAGGTACAGCTTGCCAATCTCAGCCTCTTGGGTCAGCTCGCGGAGCATTCCAAGTGCCTTGTTTGTGGCTTCCATGTCCGAGCTTGCGACGAGCACAGTACCGTCATCTTCGACGGTGATGCGAACACCACACTCTTCCTGCATGCCGCGGATGGTCCGTCCACCTGGGCCGATGATGTCGCGGATCTTGTCCTGCTTGACCTTCAGCTTGGTGATGCGGGGTGCGTTGGCTGCAATGTCATCACGGGGCTCAGAGATTGACTTGGCCATCTCGTCGAGGATGTGAATCCGACCTTCGCGGGCCTGACCCAGTGCCTTGGCCATGATCTCACGGCTGATCGAGTCGATCTTCGTGTCCATCTGGAAGGCAGTGATGCCGTTCTTTGTTCCGGTGACCTTGAAGTCCATGTCGCCCAGGTGATCCTCGTCGCCGAGAATGTCTGAGAGAACTGCGAAGTCATCGCCTTCCTTGATGAGGCCCATCGCGATTCCGGCAACCGGCGCCTTGAGGGGCACACCAGCGTCCATGAGCGCCAGGGTTGCACCGCAGACACTGGCCATCGAGCTTGAGCCATTAGACTCAAGGACGTCGGAGCAGCAGCGAAGGACGTACGGGAAGTCTTCCTGGCTTGGAAGCACAGGAATGATGCTGCGGTGTGCGAGGACACCATGACCAATCTCACGACGCTTAGGACCGCGAAGCATGCGTGCCTCACCAGTACAGAAGGGCGGGAAGTTGTAGGTCAGCATCCAGCGACGGAACTGCTCTTGCGTACCGGCGTAGTCGATGCGCTGAGAGTCCATCTCCATGCCGAGGGCCGCAGTCACGAATGTCTGGGTCTCACCACGGGTGAACAGAGCCGAGCCATGTGCGTTGGCTGATTGGCCCACGCGACAGTCGATGAAACGAATCTCATCTGTTGCGCGGCCATCAATGCGCGTGCGGGTCGCGAGGACCTGCTTACGCATCGCCTTTCCAATCATCTTGTTCCAAGCTTCCTTGGCATGACCGGTCTTGGCATCAACGACCTCTGCGTCAGCTTCGCCATCAACGAGCTTCTCGATGATTACATTGCGGGCTTCCTTGAGGGCAATCTTGCGCTCGTGCTTACCGGTAATGGCCATGGCCTCAGTGAGGCTGTCAGAACCATTGCTGGTGACGAACTCAAGGACGTCAGCGTCGATCTCGCGTGCAGGAGGTACCTCAGCGTTCTCGACACCAGCGATACCGCGAAGCTCTTCGATCGCACCGATGATCTTCTTGATCTCGGCGTGAGCGTAGTCCATCGCGTCCATCATGGCGTCCTCAGACATCTCGTTGGCGCCACCCTCGACCATGCAGACTGCATCGACGGTTCCGGCAACAACAAGGTTGAGCTCAGCCTCGAGCATCTGAGCACGACTTGGGTTGCTCACGAGCTCGCCATCAATCTGGCTCACCCGAACACCAGCGATTGGACGCTGGAGTGGTGCGTTGGAGATGTGAAGTGCAGCAGAGGCACCACACATTGCGAGTGTGTCAGTGTCACAGCCCTCGTCGTAAGACAGGACTGTTCCGATGACCTGAGTCTCGTTGCGGTAGTGCTTCGGGAACTGAGGACGAATCGGGCGATCGATCATGCGAGACACGAGAGTCTCACGCTCGTTGGAGCGACCTTCACGCTTGAAGTAGTTGCCAGGAATGGTGCCGTATGCACCGTTACGATCTTGGTACTCAACTGTGAGCGGCAAGAAGTCGAAACGAGCGGGGCCACCGGTAACGGCGGTAACGAGAACAGAAGAGTCGTCCATGCGGACGACGACAGCGCCGTCAGCCTGCTTGGCCATAACGCCTGTCTCAAAAGTCATAGTACGTCCGCCGATTTCGACAGACACGGATTGAAGTTCCATTGGATTCTCCAGATGGATGAACGGGTGGTGTTTGCAGCCGTCCATTTGGCCACATCACCCGCAGAGTGTATTGGGGGGGTTGCACGCTAAAACGTGCCCCACAATCAAGGACGGGCCTCAAGCTCCAAACATGTGCCGAGGGTCCCGTAGACCTGCGAGGGTTGAATGACTGATTGGCATTCAAGCCGCGAAGACCTGCGGGGGGTTCGACGAGCGGTGTCGGAGACCGATTGTGGGTATTTTTAAAAAGAACAAAGAAAAACGGGCGACAATATGTCACCCGTTCTGTACTTAACGACGAAGTCCGAGACTCTTAATGAGGGTCTTGTATCGATCCTCATCAGTTGTCCGAAGATACTTCAGCAGACGACGACGACGACCAACCAACTTGAGAAGACCACGACGTGAGTGGTGGTCCTTCTTGTGGGTCTTGAAGTGTCCCGTCAGGTATGTGATGCGCTCTGTGAGGAGTGCAACTTGAACCTCAGGAGAACCGGTGTCGCCCTCTTGGACGGCGTAGGTTGTCATGAGTTCTTGCTTTCGTTCAGCAGTCATAGCCATTTTGATTTCTCCTTGCTTCTCGTCTCAGCAGGTGGGCTCTGGATGGCATACCAGAGCTTGCCGCTCGAGACGTTGACAGCCGCATATGGCCTGTTGGGGGTGACCCGTCAAGCGTAGACGGCTTCATATCTGTCTTTTGATCCAGATTAGATCGCCATTCCGTAGATGCCGTACAGGAGCATCTTTGGACTGATCGTCCGAAGATCAAGGAATTGCTTCTTTATCTGGCGCGGACGCATGTAGAAGCGCCTCAGTGCCCAAGACTGCATCTTGACCAGTGTGGCAGGGTCATACCCATGCGGATGGTAGATGAGCCGATCCGGATCTGGATTGAACGTTGTGTAGTTCTCCCAGTCATCCCGAAAGAGATCCTTCTGCCATCTATCTTCGAAGAGCTTGGACCCTGGAAAGGGAACGGTGATGGCAAACTTGGCGAAGTCGAGGTCGAGGTCGACGGCAAACTCGACAGTCTCCTTGGTCATCTCTGGCGTCTCACCAGGCATGCCGATCATGAACAAGCCTACAGTCTGAATCCCGGCATTTCGGGCATTCTCGACACCGATGCGGACCTTGTCTGTGGTGATCTTCTTGTTCACATTGCCGAGCAACAAGTCTACGCCTGACTCTATGCCCATGAGTACACGACGACAGCCACCGTCGTACATCATCTGGGTGGTCTCAGCGTCGAGCCGATCTGCGCGGGTCTCACTCAGCCACTGACACTTCTTGTCCAAGCCACGGGCCACCAGCTCTTTGCAGAACGGCTCGAGATCCTTCTTCACCAATGGAAAGATAGGGTCGATAAAACCAATCTGCTTCACACCAAATCGCTCGACTAAGTACTCGTACTCGTCCACGATCTTGATGGGATCTCGACGCCGATAGACCTTGCCGCCGGTATGAATCAGGGAGCAGTAGTCACAGCGGTATGGACAGCCCCGAGAGCCAGAGATGGTGAGGACCGGCTTTGCAAAGTCGGCAAAGGGAAGCAGGCCGTACTTGTGGTACGGAAACAGATGCCATGCTGGGTACGGCAGGGAGTCGAGATCCTGATTGATCTCCCGAGCAGTGTTGGTGACCGCGACACCATCACCCATCCAAGTCAGGCCATCAATAGCCGAGAAGTCCGTCTCATTGCTCGCCAGAGCATCCACAAGCTCACAGATTGTGGTCTCTCCGTCTCCATGAACAGCAAAGTCGGCGTCACGACTGCGTACAATGTCTGCGCCAAAGACGTCGGCGTGCACCCCGCCCCAGACGATCTTCACACCGGCAAGCCGGCGCCGAAGCTGCTGGCTGATGGCCGAGCAGACCGGAGCGGATGGCGTCAGTACAGTCATCCCGATGAGATCGGGCCGGAACCGAGCGGCCTTGTCGACCACCTCAGCAACATCGAGTCCCTCAGCGAACATGTCGATCACTCGAACATGACACCCATGCTGCTCCAGGGCTGCAGCGATGTAGGCAAGCCCAATGCACGGCATGGGCTCAAGGAGCCCCGCAAAGCGCCCGAGTTTCTTCAAATTCATCGCTGGATTGATCAGCAGTACGCGCACAATGGGCCTCCGTGGACTTCACACCCTATCTGCCTATGCGGTTTGGACTCAAGACAAATCATTTCTTCTTTCCAATCTTGGGGTCCCAGTCTGGACGATATTTCGATAGATCCGCGCGCATATATAGATTGAACCAGATCGGATAAATATTGATCAGGTCCCACTCTTTATGGTGCTGGATGGCGTGCTGATGGTGAGTCTCGCCCACCACCTGCCAGTCCCAATTGACGCCCATCGAGAGACGCTCAGCCGTGACGGAGACGATCTGACCTTGAGGAATCATGACCTCTGCATTCAGGGCAAGGACAAACTCTGGGGACACAGGTTGCGCGTGGGTAATCCCCGTCAGATCAAAGACTGATCGGCCATAGAAATAAGGCAAAATGCCCGCAGTCTGCGTGACCACCGTGACATCGTCTTCAAAGCGCCACTTCAAGAAGCGCGTCATGACCCTTGCCTGCTTGAAGGCTGAGGTTCGCGCATGCGCTGCCGCCTCACGATCCGCCCAGGCGACCCGCAGATCGACTGCTCCCACAGCAAGCAGCCCAGCGAATCCGAGCCAGCGAGAGGGAAGACCCTCCAGTCCTCGGCCCGCGCACAGCGCCAGCAAGGCCAACACAGGAACCATGACCGCACCGAAATCTTCAGCCTCAGCTACACCCACAACCCCGACAAAGACCCAGGCCAGCATGGCGAGCACAACCGGCCAGACTCGCTCTCCGGCGCGACGAGAGACCGCCAGACCCACGAGACTGAGGACCACGAGCACGGGACTGAGGCGGAGCGCCTCGAGCCACGCTGATGTATCAAGCTGACCGAGCTGAGCTTGGAACGATTGCGGCACAAGGGAGCCGAAGATCGCCATACGGGCGACGCTCATGATGCTCAAACTGACGAGCACCACAACTCCCCACTGAGGCCGCTGCCGGCGGTAAGTGAAGGCCAGCCCCGCAGCGATCATCAGCGGAGCGACACCGCAGAGACTGAGCAATCCGAGCCACGTCAGTGAGCTCCGACCACCCTCAGGTCGATCCAGGTCTGCAGAGACCACGATCACAGCGGCGAGGGTCATCAGGGCTGCAAAGATGTCGTCCGTGCCCGAGTGAGACGCCAAAGCCATTGTGGGCATGGCCGCCAAGCAAGCCACCAGTATGGGGCTCTCTATGCGGGCAGATCGTCTCGCGGCGACGAAGACAGCGAGCGCGACCACACACCCAAAGAGCACGGCTCCTGCGTAAGGCTGCATCCGGAACTCGTGGAGCCCAGCGAGGTTGAGCACGGTGAGCACAGCCGTCCAGAGCGGATCTGCAAACCCCTCAGCTGGAGACACCTGTCCTGGCAAGGAGAAGGTGTGCTTATAGGCGAGGCTCCGCACATAGCGCAGCGACACAAAGCCACTGTCGAGCCAAGCAGGCCCAGTCCACAAGCCATGCGCGACGGCCACGGCAAAACCCACAGCGGCCATCAAAACATGTGGAAGTCGCACCCTCGAGGTCAAGCAACACCCATCACAAGGTCCGCCAGGCTCAGACCATCTAAGACCTGCTCCATGGCAACATAGGGCTCCTTGCCGTCTAAAATCGACGCGGTTGCCGCCAGCTGATCAGCCTTGAAGAGTCCGGGACTCGCCTCCAGATCGACCTTGGCACCGTCCAGATAGATCGTGCCGTCCTCTTGGCGAACCATGCCCTCTTGAAATTCCAAGACCATCTCTAAGCGACGATCGAGGCCTTCCTCCATGCGGCAGTCCAAGCTCAGCTTGATGTCTTCGCCGTACTGGAGCTGCACACCCAGGTTGAAGGGCGTACAGCGCTCGACCTCGATGTCCTCAGGAATGCCAATGGCGTCGATAATCCGCTGGAAGCGTGCAATGTTTGCGTGAGCGGGCGATATCGCCTGAGGTCGGGCACCCCCAAAGAACCGAACGGCGCCGCCGAGCAAGGTCTTGTTGGGCGCAAAGGAACGCAGCCATCGCGCCGCAGGGGTCAGGAGCTCGATGTGCTCAACATGCAAAACCCTGTCTCGCGCCACAGCGAGCGCAAAGAGACTCGAGGCCTCACCTGCACTGGAGGCGATCGGAAACTCGCAGACCACATGCCGAAAGGCCGAGAGAGCGGCATGAACCTGGCTGGCATGGAACGTATCTGGAGAACAAATTGCCACCGCATCGACGTGCTGAAGCATCTCATCAAATGAACTGAAGGGCTCCACATCATTGCCTGCCAGATCTCCGCGCCAGCCACCCACAATCTCAGCCCGAGGATCATCGCGAATGGCTTGGACCCGTGCACGCCCCGCACGTCCCACACCCAGAACTCCCCACCGAACCTTCATCATAGTTCACACCTCATTCTCTCCAGATCTAACATGAGCCGAGGCGGAGGTGTCCGATGCGGGTCAATGTAGTGGGTGCTGGAATCATGGGGCTGTGCACAGCGCATGCGCTCCTCGATGCTGGGCACAGGGTGACTGTGTTCGACCAGGGACCCATCCCAAACCCACTGGGCTCGAGCGTTGATCAACACCGCCTCATCCGACACCCCTATGGACAGATGAGCGCATATGCGCACATGGTGAGCCCGGCTCTACGGGCCTGGGAAGGCCTCTGGTCATCCCTCGGCAAGAACCTGTACCGCCCGACATCCACCCTGATGCTGGCCAAGAACGATCTGACCTGGGTTGAGTCCGCCCTCGCTGACATGGAGACGCTCGGTCTCGAGTCACGCATTCTCGATGCGGCAGGGGTGAAGTCTTTGGCGCCCGCACTGAACACCGCAGATATCGAGCTGGCGGCTTGGGTGGACTCGGGTGGCATCTTGCTGGCTGACCAGATCATCGCAGCACTCGGGACACACTTGCTGCTGCGGGGCGTCACCATGCGCACAAACACACCCGTTGTCGACATCGACCCGGTGCGCGGTAGCTTGGTGACCGGTGACGGTGAGCGACTGCGCTCTGATGTAATTGTGGTCGCTGCCGGCCCATGGGTACATGCACTTCGACCCGACCTCAGAGGCAAGGTTCGTCCGAGCCGACAGCTCGTCTTGTATCTACAGCCTCCCCCGGCCACTCAGCAGGCCTGGGAGAGGACACCCATGGTGCTCGACATTCACGGTGCCGGCGGGATCTATGTGGTCCCACCCACTGCAGGAACAGGCCTGAAGGTCGGAGACCATAGCTTCAGTCTCAAGGGGCACCCAGATGACGACCGGCAAGCAAGCGAAGCCAAGGTCCGCACACTCTTCGAGTCATGCAGGAGCCGAATACAGGACATCGACGGTTACTCAATTGTGGACGCAAAGACCTGCTACTACACAGTCCAGCCCGAAGAACGCTTTGTCCTGGAGCGCAAGGACCGAATGGTCACGATGTCCGGCTTCTCCGGACACGGATTTAAATTTGGCGCATTGATGGGCAGGCTGGCAGCAGCAACAGCCACAGGGGCTGCTGAGCCTGAGTCTGTGCGCGCCTTGGCCGCTGGAGAGATCGCCGATAGCGATCAGATCCTTTCGCTCACCAGTCCTTTCCAGGGGTAAATTTTCGCCGATCACGCTTGGTCGGTCTCGGCCCCTTGCGACCCTTGTGACTCCCACGGTCGAAGGTCGGGTCCCCCGGCATGTGACCGGTCGGCGGAGGCGGAGGTGTGTGATCTACATACAGGGTCACAGCCACCTTGGCCGGCCCCCGCTTGTCTGCCAGGCCTGCGATCTCCAGGGTCCGCGGTCCTCCCGGTGTCAGTACATCGATGGTGTCCCCTATGACGACGCCCTTGCTCGACTTCACCGTCTCGCCGTTGAGCTTCACGTGTCCACCTGTACAGGCCTCTGAGGACATCGAGCGGGTCTTGAACATGCGGGCGGCCCACAGCCACTTATCGATTCGGACTTTTTCCATTTGATTCCATCATGCCAGGGCTTTCTGTGCTAGCCAAACCCAATGAATCTGCGCTTCTACTACGACGTTGTCTGCCCCTATGCTTACCTCGCCAGCCTGCGGGTTGAAGATCTGGCTGAAAGGACGGGCGCTACGCTCGAGTGGTGCCCAGTTCTCCTCGGCGGACTGTACAAGAACCACGGAACGGCTGATGTTCCTGCACAGTCTTGGGCTGGAAATAAGGTGGTGATTGGGGCCGCGGACCTGCTGCGAGAGGCGAGCGCAAATGGCGCAGAGTTTCACCACAACCCACGCCATCCTCAGCGATCGGTGACCGCCATGCGGCTCATC
>Ga0315320_10000584_pt1 | contig 30127 bp, 28 predicted proteins | sample M140m21515metaG_FD_203458 | JGI IMG/M metagenome (GOLD analysis project Ga0315320, IMG submission 203458) | Ammonia-oxidizing marine archaeal communities from Monterey Bay, California, United States - M1 40m 21515 | ecosystem: Environmental > Aquatic > Marine > Coastal | place: USA: California... | reverse complement strand
TTACTGGTGCATCAGCGGCACTACAAAGTGATCATGCTGATATTGGCACACAGATGGCAACAATTAAATCAAGTGTTACAACATTTATAACAGCTAACTTTCCTAGCTTAACATATGATAGTGCAAAGTGTGAAAGAGATATTGGATATATTCTAGACGCAGCAAGATACGATTTTTGTTTAGATACAAACTATGCAAGTATGGTAGCAGCTTACAGTTATAAACGAGCACCGAGCAAAAAAGTACTAGGCGATCAGAAAGACGCAACTATTGCATCTAATGAGTATGCTAGAACATTAGCTCGTGCAGTAACATCAGAAGCAACTGCAATTGCACAAATTGACAACACAATGCAACTAGTTAATGATATTATTTACGGTGGCGGCAATGAAGCTGCTAATAAAGCATCACCAGACTTTGATGTTGCAAGTGCAATTAGACAACTTGAATTAAACAAAGAATTTATTGCTTCTGAAGCAGTAGCATATGTTAATAATTATTATAAAGATACTGCAACAGCAACTACAGACTCAACTGATGCTATAACTATAACAAGTACAGCTTGGTTAGAACAAAATATGGACATTAAGTTTAGTGGCACTACATTTGGTGGCATATCTACTAGCACAACTTATTATGTAAAAGAAATACTAAGTGCAACTACATTTACAGTTAGTACTACAATTGGCGGAACAGCATTAGATGTTAGTGATGCTACAGGTACATTAACTGTAGAAATGGCATATGAGTATAACGCAGTATTGTGTAAACGAGATGTAAGAACTATTGTTGATGCAATGAAATGGGATTTAAATTATCCAAAGAATTATGTTAGAGAATACACAAATAGTATTACTGTATCATTACCGGCAAACTATAAATCTAAATACTGTGCTAGATATTATGTAAATTCTGTAATAGGATCACAAGAAGAAGATTTCTACTACTTACGTAATGGTACTGGTTTAAGACTACAAACAATGGAAGGTCTATACGGAGACTTAGGTCCTGCAAGTGCAAACGGTACTAGTAGACCAACAGGCGGCGCATACGCATCACTTGATCCAGGTTGGGGACCAGCTGACGAGCGTGTATGGATTACAGCACGTTCACCATATGTACAAAACTGTACAACATTTGGTTACGGTGCAGTTGGACAGAAAATTGACGGCGCACTACATGATGGCGGTAACGATTCAATTGTTAGTAACGACTTTACACAAGTTATTAGTGACGGTATTGGAGCATGGTTACTTAACAATGGTAGAGCTGAAATGGTGTCAGTGTTTACATATTACTCACATATTGGGTATTTGTGTGAAACAGGCGGAAGAGCTCGTGCTACTAACGGTAACAACTCATATGGTACATACGGTTCGGTTGCAGAAGGAGTTGATCCTGATGAAACACCAGTAACAGCTATTATCGATAATAAATTCCAATATAATGCAACAGTAGGATTAACAAACACAGACCAAGCAGGTATATTAAACTTAGAATATACACATGCTGGTAATGATTATACTGAAGCACAAATTGATATATTTGGTGCAGGTTCTAATGAAGAAATAATTGCAGACGAATTTAGAGACGGTGCAATGATGCAAGCTAGAGTTGTTGATGACCAAGTAGACGGTGATGCAGGTGGATCAAGTTATCTAATAGCATCAAACACTGCTCAGCAAGGTACAACTACACAACTTTCACTTGCAGCAACAGATGGTAACTTATCAACAGCATATCCAGGTATGAAACTAGTTATTACAGGTGGTGCAGGAGTTGGTCAGTATGGATTAATAGATACATATAACTCAGGTACAAAAGTTGCTACAGTACTTAAAGAAACTGACGGCACAGCAGGCTGGGATCATTTTGTTCCAGGAACAACTATTATAACACCAAACAGTTCAAGTACATATCAAATTGAACCTGCAATATCGTTTACTGTACCAGCAAAGAGTGCAACAAATCATACTATTGCTTCAAATCAATATAATGATGTAGAGTTTCTTGAAACAGCAGCTCAGTATACAGCACTTAGCGGTACAACAAGTAGTAACGGAACAGGAGCAACGTTCGATGTAAATAGAGTTGGGTTGAAATACTATGTTTCATTAAATGCAGGTGGATCGTTACATACAAGATTAGAAACAATTACTATTGCTGGAACAAGTTTAGGCGGCGCAACACCTGCTAACGATTTAGTTATAACAGCAACAACAGTTACTAGCGGAGCAGTAGTTGACTTTGATATAAGTGGACTTCCAGTAGGTGGTAATTATATTGCTGTACCTAATAACACAGCTGGTCAATACAGTACAGATGGATCAACTTGGAGTGCTTCAACATTCCCAAGTTCCGGAAGTGGAAATTGGACAGCAGTAGTAAGTGGTTTACAAAACGACGGAAGTTCAGTTTATAAATCAAGTGCAGCAATTGCAGTATGTACTGGATCAAGTAATACAGCAGTTAGTACAAACGGCACAACATGGAGTGCAGGCACAGCATTACCGGGCGCACTTAATACTGCTAGTGGACAAGATATTGCATACGGATACACAGGTGTAGGTGTAAACACATTTGTTGTAGTAAGTGAATCAGATACTGATATTGCATACAGTTTAGATGCAGGCGGAACTTGGACTTTACAATCAGCTGCATTACCTAACACAGGATTTAAAGCAATAACATACGGAAAAGGTTTGTTTGTTGCAGTCACAGGAGGCGGATCAACATCCGCAGCAACATCAGAAGATGGTATAACCTGGACAGCTAGAACGTTACCAGCTTCAAGAGATTGGGTAGATGTTGTTTGGGGTAACGGACGATTTATTGCTATTGCCGCAGATAATGCAACTGGCGCTTATAGTATGGATGGTATAACATGGACTGCATTAACTATTGGTCTTGCTAGTGGATTGCCAAAACAAATTACTTACGGTCAAGGAATGTTTGCTGTATCTAGTACAGATGCTGACGGTATTGCATACTCAGAGTACGGAACTACACCTTGGACTACACAGGCAGTAACATCTGCAACAGGCGGATATAACGGAATAGCATTTGGTAACCCAAATAGAACTCCTGAATTTGTTGCTGTAGGTACTGGTGCAAGTGCAACTAATGTTGCAAATTGTGTACTAGGCGCAAGAGCAAGAGGACGAGTAAGTGTTGCAAGTGAAAAAATATTTGCAGTTAGAATAACAGAACCGGGTAGTACTTATTCAAGTGCTCCTACTATAACAGTTACAGATCCTAACAACGTTGATGATGTTGTAATTACTGCAAGATTAGGAGACGGCGCACTTGGAACACCAACAGTAGTTAATCCAGGTATAGGCTTTGCTACAGCAACAGCTGAATTAAATGCAGCAAATTCAAATGGTAATGCAGACTTCTTACAGAATGGTTCGTTTATTGCAGTAAGACGTTTAACAGAAAGACCTGTTCCAGGATCTAACGTTACTTTTGCTAGTTTACCAAATCAATACTTTAAACTTGTTAATACTATTTCGTTCTTAGGAACTAATGACGGAAGTTATACAACGTTCTTACAAGTTAGTCCAAGTATGTCTATTGGTGATGCTCCAGTAAACGGTGATGCTATAGACATGCGTATTAGATTTAGTCAAGTACGTCTAACTGGACACGATTTCTTAGACATTGGTACAGGTGGATTTGTAACTACTAACTATCCAGGAACACCAACAGTTGATCCAGATCAAACAAAAGAATCATTTGATGCAGATGGCGGAAGAGTGTTCTTCACAGCTACTGACCAAGATGGTAACTTTAGAGTTGGTGACTTGTTTAGTATTGAACAGTCAACGGGTGTTGCAACATTGAATGCTGAAGCATTTAACATTGCAGGACTACAAGAACTTACACTAGGTGAAGTTACACTAGGCGGTAACTCTGCAAGCGTAAGTGAGTTTAGTACAGACCCATTCTTTACTGCTAACAGTGATAGTGTTGTACCAACACAACGTGCTATTAAAGCATACATTGAAGCACAAATTGGTGGCGGTGGTGCTACACTAAACGTTAACAGTATAACAGCTGGAGACATATTTATAAGTAACAACGTTATTACAACGGCATCAGGAGAACTGATAAATATAACTGCGAACATGAATTTCACAGGAAGTATTACAGGTTTACCGGTGGCGTATAACTACTTCTTAAGATAACATAATTGGAGATAAAAAATGGCAAACGGAAGATTAGGAACAGCAGACTTAGCAGCTAACACAAATACAACTGTGTACACTGTGCCGGCTGCAAACTTTGCTGTGGTAACACTTAGTATGTGTAACCGTAGCACAACACAACGATCAATTAGAGTAGCTGTAGCAGCTGCTGACACACCTACACCAGGTGAATATATTGAATATGACACTAGTCTAGTTGGAAACGGTACGCTTGAAAGAACAGGTATTGTTGTAAATGCAGGACAAAAAATCGTAGTATTTGCAAACAGTGTTGATGTTTCAGCAGTAGTGTATGGACTAGAAACAGCAACAGCTTAAGGAAAATAAAATGCGTAAAATTGGAATAGGAACTGCAGGTGATGTAATTACTGGAAGTCAACTTTTGTTAGATAATACAATTACTACATTGTTGGCAAACGAGGATCTAAATATTAATCCTAATGGCTCGGGCGAAGTTAAGGTAACTGGAAACGCTCAAATTAACAGTGCAGGACTTTTAAAATTTGGTGACGCAGATAATTCAAACTGGGTAGCATTAAAAGGTCCAGCAACAACAGGTTCAGACTTAACACTTGTGTTACCAAATAGTTATGGTAGTAACGGACAAGTTTTACAAGGTGACGGATCAGGAAATTTAAGTTGGGGGTCACCAGGTATTAACATTACTAATGACGTTTCAACAGCAAATAATAACAACTATCTATTGTTTAGTTCAACTAGTGCTGGTTCAGTTAGTGGTGTAAGTGCAAGTAACAATAAATTATTTTATCAACCTAGCACAGGAAATTTATTCTCACAAATACTAACAGGCGGCGAAGGTAACAGCAACAATTTAGTACTTAGAAGTACTAGTGGCGGAACAAAAGGTCAAGTATACGTAGACGAAAACACAGCAAGTAGTTCAACAACAACTGGAGCACTAAGAGTTGCAGGTGGTGTTGGTATATCTGGTAGTTGTTATGTAGGCGGAACAGTTCAAGCACAAACACTTACAGAGACATCAAGTATTACACTAAAGGAAAATATATCTCCAATTGAAAATGCTTTAGAAAAAGTAATACAGTTAGCTGGTGTTGTGTACGACAGAAAAGACGGATCTAGTAAAAATGAAGCAGGATTAATTGCAGAACATACTGACAAAGTGATTCCTAATATTGTTACTAAAGACGAACAAGGAAATCCAGAAGGTATTAATTATACAAAAATTAGTGCATATCTAGTTGAAGCAATTAAAACAATCAAAGAAGATTTAGATGCTATAAAAACGAAATTAAGGTAACTCAAACATGGCCGAACTAAAGAATACAGTCATAAACGACACAGGTGCAATCGGATTACCAGGCGGTACTACAGCACAACGTCCTAGTAACCCACCTGAAGGAGCAATGCGTTACAACACTGACTTAGGTTACACTGAATGTTATTGGAAGGGCTATTGGTTTGATCTTTCAACTGGAGCAGGAAAACCAGTTATGACAGATTTAGTTGCACATTTTGATGCAAATCATCCTGACAGTAATACTGGCTCTGGTAATACATGGTTTGATATTTCAGGAAATAATAATCATGCTACATTAGTAGGTATCACTAGGACTACTAGTACTCCAGGTAATGTAATTCAAACAAATGGTAACAACAGTAGTTATGTTGAGATGGATTCAAATTCAAACGGTGCATTTGATCTAAGATCTCCTACAAACGGATACACTGTTATTGCTTGTCAAAGATACAGCGGCGGCACGAGAGGAAGAATGTTATGCGGTCGTAGAAACAACTGGCTATTAGGCCATTGGAGTAGTGGAGCTACTAATCATTATGCTGAAGGTTGGATATACGGTACTAGTGGTGGCGGCCAAGTAGTAAACGATGAGCAATGGCGTGTACATGCTGGTGTTGGCAGAACAACTCCTGACTTTTATAGCTTTTGGATAGACGGACAACGTGTAACCGGCGACCAAGATACAGGCGGATCACAAGGACCTCAAGGATTTTTAGTTGGCATCTATCAAACAATGAATTCAGAACAGTCAACAGGTCAAGTATCAGAAATATTAATCTACAATAGAGCAATGACAAAAGACGAAGTAAAGCAGTCAACTATGGCTATGATGGCTAAAAATAACGTACAGCAAAAACAAGTCTATTCACAAGGATAATAACTAATGGCAATACTTAGAAATACAACAATTAACGACACAGGTTACTTATCCTTACCAGTTGGTACTACAGCACAACGGCTTAGTTCAGCTGCAGGAACTCTAGTGTATTTTACAAGTGTAAGTACTAGTCAATGGACAGTTCCAGCAAATGTAAATAGTGTTGAAGTATTAGTAGTTGGTGGAGGAGGCGGTGGCGGCTCTGACATGGGCGGCGGAGGCGGCGCAGGTGGAGTTAGATATACTGCTAATTACCCAACAACACCGGGCGAAACTATATCAGTTACAGTTGGTGGCGGTGGAGTTGGCGCACCAGCAGGACAAGGGCGAGTAAGAGGTTCTAGTGGTAGTAACTCAGTATTTGGTTCAATTACAGCACACGGTGGCGGAGGCGGAGCATCGAGACATGATGGTTCAGGCGCACCAGCAGCAGACGGAGCAAGTGGTGGCGGAGCAAGTGGTGGTAGAGGTAACCAAGACTTTCCAGCAACTAGTTCGGGCTACGGTGGCGGTAATAGAGGCAAGAGTATATATCCGGGAGAAGGACACGACGGAGCATGGTCAACAGTAACTAGATGGTATCCAGGAGGAGGCGGCGGAGCTGGCTCACCAGGACAAGCTGCACCAGGTCACGGTGGTGACGGAGTTGCAAACGATATAACTGGTTCAATAATTTATTGGGGCGGTGGCGGAGGTGGCTCAGGCTATCAAGGCATCGGCGGAGACGGCGGAATTGGTGGAGGCGGCGGTGGCGCTGTTGGCACAACATTCGGCGGCAGAGGATATAATAACGGCAACGGTGGCGGCGGTGGCGGTACTAGTACTTGGGCACAAACACCAGGTGGTAACGCAGGAGCAAACACTGGTGGCGGTGGAGGTGGTGGATCTCACTATAACTCCAACAACTATGGCGGTAATGGCGGATCAGGTATTGTAATTGTAAGGCACAATGCAGCATCACCTGTTAACGAGTCAGCATCAGGCGCACTTAGAATGAACACTGATACAGGATCTGCAGAAGTATTAGATAATGCAGGATCTTGGCAAACATTGACGTTACCATTTAAAGAACGACAAATAATAGAATTTTCATATATGTGTGGCGGTTACAAATCATCTAGTGCATGGAACAATGTAAATAGATGTACACACGCAACTGATAGTACAATTAACTTAGGTGACAACAGTTTAGAAAGATCATTTAACTATCAATGGGGTGCATGTTCAAAACACGTACACTTTATTTTTGGTGCAGGTAATGGACACGCTGTACAGTCTAATTATATTATTGGATATAACATGCGTACTGAACAACAGTATACTGGTACATTTACTAGAACAATGGACGGTAATAGACTACGTGACGGTGGTACTTATAAAGAGCATTATATGGCATGGGCAACAGGTGGTAGTAACTTAACACGCTTTAACTTTATGACAGAGCAAGCAACAACAGGACAAGGATTACCAGCAGGTTCTACAACAGACATGTGGGGAATGAGTTGGGAAAATGAAGGACTATTTTATTGGTCAAATGACAGTAGAATGTGGAACTTTGCTACAGAAACATATACATCTTGGAGCGGAACACAGCCATCAAATCACCCACAACAAAAATCAATACCAAGTAAACTTAACTATTGCTGGGCAGGTACAAACGGAAGTTATAATGGTGGATATGCTTTCCGTAGAACTAACTTTATAACAAGAACAACTAGTGGATCTTATAATAAACCAAGAGGAAACTGTGGTGAAGAAAATTACGGTAGTGGTCAGGATCATGCATATTGCTTAGGCGAGTATAATGGTTCACAAAACAACGGTTCTTTTAGATGGGATTTTTATACTGAAACTGGCGCTGAAAAGGGTTATACACTTGAACCAAAAGGAAAAGCAGGTTCTAGTTCAGGATCAGTAGGATGGAGAGATAACTAATGGCAACGCTTAAAAATACAAATATTAATGACACTGGTCACTTAACATTACCCGGTAATACTACTTCTGGCGCAGGTACTAACGGTGCATTAAGATTTAACGGACGAGATGGTAAGATAGAAGTATACCAATCACAAAGCGGCGGCGGACATTGGACTGCAATGGTACAGCCATTTTTATCAAGACAAATTATTACCACAGGTTATATACATGGCGGATATGCTAGTAGTGTTGTTTGGGACGAAACTAATAGAGTTACCTTTGCAACAGATACTACAATTGATCTAGCTGGTAAACAAGAACGTGGACATAACTATAAAGATAGTTGTCATGATGTAAATAACTGTTGGACATTTGGCGGAGCTGCTAACGCACACTGTGCTAACAACAACGGTATTACAGCATATAATCATAGAACTGAAAATAACTACACAAGTGGTTATACTAGAACATTTACTTGGTCAACTAATAATCCAGGAATGATACAAAATCCTGAAATGACTAAAGCGTGGATCACTGGAGGTAATAGTAGTCAAATTAGATACTTTGACATGGTTACACAAACACTAGGAGCACAGCAAGGTAGTTCAGGAACAAGTGGTGGTACTTGGGGTATACAACACGAAAATTATGGTATTTGGTGTGAAAATCCAAACCAAGGATTTAAATGGTCATCAGAAACTCCATATAGTCGTGGCGCAACAAGCCCACAAGGTGACAAACACCAACACTGTATGATGTTTAAGCATGCTAATATGGTAGGAGGAAGAGAACGTAATCCTAGTACAAACTGGAGAGAAACTAACTTCTATAATGATCAAACTAAAGATGTTATTGGTGGCAAGAGTTACTATGGCGGCGAAGAAAATATGATCGCAGGCCAAGATTGGGGTTATGCTGTTGGTTGGTATCAAGGTAACCACGTTGTTGACTCTGCTAAGTTTGTTTATGCTACAAGACAGAGTGTTAGAGGCGGATCAAGTCTTAATGCAAAAGGCGTAAATGGACAAAGTTCAGCAACGATGAGTTGGAGAGATTAAATAGGTAAATATTATATATAATTTACTAAGGAGAAATTAATATGACAGATAGACGTTCACAATATTCAGAAAACCATAGATTTCAGAGTGTTATTGAATCTGATACATCAATGATGTCCGATGACGAAAAGGACTTGATTACAAAAGCAATGAATAAAGAGTGGACCAATCCAAAATACAAAATGAGATATTTTGTTGGACAAGCACAAATTACTCCTTTTTCAAAATTTAGACAGTGGCTTTTAGAAATTAAATCTAAAGAAGAATCAATTGAAAACATGGAATACGAAATTGCAAAATATGAAATCGAAGTAGATAGATTTGCACGTATGGCTGACGAAGCACATGATGATTTAGATCGCAGACTAGCAGAAGTTGAAAAATGGAATGCTACACGTAACTTAACTATGAGTAAAAGAAGATTACAAGACTGGTATTTAGAACGCCATCAGCTTTTAGATTTATTAAAAGAATTTACTGAATCAGACGAAGGTAAATTACCAGACGGATCAGGACGCACATATTGGGACATTATAAATACAGAAGCTGAAGATGATTATGAAGCAGAGTATTGGACTAATAGATTAGCAAAACAAGCTGCAACAGATATGTTATTTTATGGCAGAATCGGAACAGGTAACATGGATGCTATTTTAAGTATGGATCCAAAACAACAAGCCGAAACACTTGCACTTACAATGAACTTCAGTACGCAAATACAATCATACACACAAAGATTACAAAGCGAAGCTGAAGAAAATCTTAAATTGCAAGGATCAGTTAATAATGAATCTTTATTAGCACCTAAAGAAGAAAAACAAAAATTAGAATCATCTGCTACTACTGATTCTAACGAGGACATAAACGATGTATATAATATATGAGAGCATAGCAAGTAACGATCCTAGACGTGACAATCGAATACAAATGGTTGCTAGTGAATGGCATTATACTATAGGATATATTGCACCAGCAGACGAAGGTTCTGTTAATGTTGAATGGTTAAAAGCAACTACTATTACTGAAGGTATGGCAAACGCACATAACTTTACTAATGCATTAGATGGCGAAGTACCAATTATGCGGAATGTTAATAATCCAAGAGATATAGTACAACCAACTAGTTTTGGTGATAGTAATTACGAAAAAATAAACTATAGTTTAACATCAACAGATGAATTAAACACTGTAGGATTACTAAAAGCAATTATGCTTAATTTTGCAGAAAACCATTTTACAGAAGCAACAGGACTTGTACAAATTAAAGCACAAGTACCTGGGTTACAGACTCTTAAAGATACTCAAATGTATATGGCTACATATTTTGAATGGGAATGTGCATACACGGCAAATAAAGATAAAACACCTCAGTTTACTACATCAACATTTTCTGAAACACTTATCCCATAAATCGCTTTACAAATTATAGAAAAGGTGTTATTATAAGTACATAGTAACACCTTTTTTTACGGTTACTCGATGGATAAACATGACACAGAAAATATTTAGTATACCTTTAAACCCTAAACTAAACGAACAGCAATACATAGAGTTTGTTAATTTTGTAAATGATTACAAAGATTACATTAAAGATGTGTACTTTACAACTAGAATTGCACCGTTTAATCAAGATGCAATGGGCGATGTCTTTGTACACGAAGATTCAAATGATGTAGCAATTAAGCAGGCTTTGTTTGTACAAACACATACCGGTGTTCCTGTAAGTGCTACATTTAATAATATACAAGTTCCTCCTACCCAAAAGAATTTAGATACATTTATAAAAAACTTTAAACCTCTATATGATAAAGGTGTACGTACTGCTACTATTCCACATACGCATTGGATGGCAACAGGCCAAATACAAAAAGCATTTCCAGAATTGTATGTAAAGAATACAATACTACGTGATGTTAGAGTTGCAGCTGAAATTGTAAATTTAGCAAAACGTGGATTTAATTACATAAATCTTGATAGAGATTTAATGCGTGATACTGATACGTTAAAAAGATTAGTTGAAGCAAAAGTTTGGATTAAGGAAAATTTAGGAAAAGATATTCATTATAGTTTACTAGCAAACGAAGGATGCTTAGGTAATTGTCCAATGATGGTAGAACATTTTGAATATAACAATACACGCGAAGGCACCGATCCGCAATACTTTTACAATCCTATTAGTAGAGTAAGTTGTCCAAAATGGGACGTGGACGATCCTAGTGTACATTTAAAGACAGCAAATATTCCTCCGTGGAGAGAAGACTGGCAAGAGTTTTTAGATAATCTTGGTATTGACGTGTTTAAAATGCACGGACGTGAAGCAATTAGTAGACTATATGAAACTATGGATATTGTTAAACGTTGGGCCAATGGTGACGAAATACTTTATGATAACTTTAACAATTATTTAGAAGCAAATAATTTACAAGAAAAACCTATTAATGCTTGGCGTAAGAAAATTCGCAACTGTAAATTTGATTGTTGGGAATGTCATTTTTGTGATGATATTTACAAAGTTAAATCTAAAATTGTTCACACTAATTTAGTTAAACATACATCAGATAGCATAATTAAATCAGGTATTCCTACAGTTAAGATAGATGTTCCAGGGTTAACTAGTAGTAGAGTACAGACAGTTTTAAATAACATTGCACAAGGTGTTGAAACATACATGGAAGTTGGTACTGCACAAGGAGCAACTTTCTTTGGAGCAATTAAAGACAACAACTTACACGCTATTGCAATTGATAAATGGCATGAAAATATACAACCACAAGAACTTGGTAGAGAAAAATTACCTACAAATGATCGTGTATCGTTTATTGAAAATGCAAAAAGATTCAAAGGTGATAATAAAATTGATGTTATTAATAAAGATATCTTTAGTGTAAATTTATCAGCATATAAAGACAAGATAAACATGTGGTTCTATGACGGACCTCACGATGCATTATCAACTGCTAGAGCTGTTGAGTATTATGCATCATCTTTCTCACAAGAAGCAGTTTTAATTTTCGATGACGCAAACTGGGACGGAGTTGTTGAAGGCGCAAGAAAAGGCATTAATGCAATAGGTGCAGAAGTAGGATATGAAAAATTACTGTTATGTGATGTTGAAGACAGTAACAGTTGGTGGAACGGACTTTATATTGTTGTTATTAATAAAGTAGAACAAACATCTAAAATTGAAGAAGAGGTCGTAATAGAAATATAATGAATAATATAATAATTTTTGGAGGCGGAACAAGTGGTTGGTTGTCAGCCGCATACCTTGTTAATAATTTAAAAACTGATACTAAGATTACGTTAATTGAAGATGCAAGTGCAGGTCCAATTGGTGTTGGAGAAGGTACTCAACCGTTAACAGCAAAATTTTTATATGCATGCGGAATTGAAGCACACCACTGGATGAAACCTAGTAATGCAGCATTCAAGTACGGAGTTGAATTAGACGGATGGAATAATGAGCCGTATTTTGTTGACAACGACAATGTTAATAATACAGTAGCAGCTCCGCATCTTTATGCAAATAAATATTTTGCCGATAAACCTTATAGTGAATTTGCAAAATGGCATCCTGCATATAGATTAGCAAAAGCAAACGTAAGTCCTAAGTTAAGTCCTGAGTTAGATAGTAATTTTAATACTGGACCAGATGGTTACGGTGCTGTACATTTTAGTGCATATGATATTATTGCAACTATAAAAGATATTATACTAGATAAGATAACATATGTAGACACAAAGATTACCCAAGTTGCTAAAGGTATGCAGGGCATTAGTAAACTAATTGATTCTGATAAAAATGAATACACAGCAGACTTATATCTTGACTGTAGTGGATTCAAAAGTGCGTTATTAGAAAAGACACTAGGTGCAGAATTTATTAGTTATAAACCTTGGTTATTAAACGATAGTGCTGTTGCTATACCAACACAATATACTAATCCTAAAGATGAATGTCATCCTTATACTAAAGCAACTGCTATGACTAGTGGATGGCGTTGGACGATCCCTACATTTCATAGAATAGGAAACGGCTATGTGTATAGTTCAGATTTTATAACTCCAGAAGAAGCTGAAAAAGAATTAAGAGACTCAATAGGTGAGTACGATGCTCCGGCTAATCATTTAACTATGAAATGCGGAACACACAAAGAAGTAGCAATAAAAAATGTTGTAGGTATTGGACTTGCTGCTGGGTTTGTTGAACCATTAGAAGCAACAGGAATTACATTTACAACTGCAACGGTTACTTCACTATGTGAACTATTAAACATGGGTAACGGAACTTGGAATGATCAAATGCGTGATAGCATGAACCAAGGGTTCTACGAAATGAATATTGAAATATTATCATTTGTTTTTGCTCATTATTATTTTAGTAACAAAGATGATACTCCGTATTGGAAGGCAGTCCGTGAATTAAATTTAAATGACCTACCACCTTTTGCACAACAAATGATAAGTGCATATTATCCAATCCCGCAAGATTTTATATTTTATAGTCCACAGAGTATGTTTAGTAGTGTACAATGGTGGAGTATGATACATGCAGGTGGCGGATACGCAGATTATAATCCAAATTTAAGTGAAGACGAAAAAACATATCTAAAATATTTTACTGATACACAAACGTTTCGTGTAGATAAAGCAAAAGAAACATTTCCAAATCACTATGAATTTTTAGAAGATTGGTACAAAAAATGGAACGTGTGACACAATTTAAATCAGATTTTTTTGTAGAAAAAATTGGAACCCCAGAGCAAATTAATGATCTAAAAAAACAGATCCTTGAAGCAAAAGATAATGACACTTCACCTATGCTAATGAATAATGATAATTGTTGGAGAAGTAATACTACCTATGACAACATAGAATGGCTTACAAATTTTATAAGAGATCTTACTGCACATGCATGTGATCATTATTTTGCACACGATAGTACATTTAAAGATAATGTACCTGAGAGAAAAATATTATTAGATTATTGGACAAATGTAAACGAACCTAACAGCCGCAACGTTACTCATTCTCACGTTGCTGATAGTTTTACCTGTGTGTATTATGTACAGGGAAAAGACACAGGCCCATTAAAATTTATCAATCCTGCAAACTTACTTAATAATTGTAGTCCACGAAGTCCTTTTGTGCGAGATTCTTTAGTATATCCAGCAGACGGTGAATTATTTTTATGGCCAGGATGGGTTCCTCATGAAGTGCTTAGAAATGAATCAGAAAGACAGCGCATTAATTTAGCGTTTAGTATACAGGTAACATAAATGAAAACTTATAAAAATGCAGTATCGCCAACCTTGTTTAAAAGGTTACAACACGAAGTTCTAGCAGGCAGTACTCCGTGGTATTTTAGTGAATATACAGCATATGAAAATCACAATCCTGAAATAATGGATTTTAGTTGGTTTCATATGGTTACTCAAGAAGGCTCAATTGGAAGTCAGATAGCCCAGTTAGTTGAAAGTTGCTTAATCGGCGCATTAGATGCTGTAAACGAACCGATAGAACTGTTTACTAGAATACGTATTGGCCTAATAACAGCAACAGCTGAGCCAATAAAACATGAGCCACACACTGACTGGCAAGAAGAGCATAAAACTGGTATACTATATCTAAACGACTCTGATGGTGATACTATAATATATAATGAAAAATATGATTTAACATCTGGTGTTAATTCAAAAGATTACAAAGATAAAATAGATTTAACAGTCAATACTACAAGCACTCCAGAAGAAAATAAACTAATTATTTTTAATGGTCTAACATATCATGCTAGTACAACTCCAACATCTACTCCTAGAAGAGTAGCAATAAATTTTAACTATAGGTAATTTATGTTCTTTAAAAAGAAAAAACCAAAAATAGAATTTTTTAGTAAAGTACCGGGTATTGCTGACACTTATCCTATTATTCCAGCAAGTAAGTTTTCACCGAGATGGATGAAAGCATGTAAAGAAGATTACATTAGAACAAAGAATTATAGAGTGCCTAGCCATTTACAACAATGCCCTGGAATATTTGATTTATATAAACACGGCTTTATAATCCCTTTATGGCACGACACTGTTATAAAAACAGAAGGCGAAAACGAAGCCTTTGGTTATGTGCATCCAAGTGAAATACTAAGTGATATGTTAAAAGGCGATCCAGTAGGTACCCATCCATATAATATTACAAAGTTTTTACCAAAACGCCCACAAAGTATTGCACCTATAATGAAGTTTAATACACCTTGGAATGTAATTGCACCAAAGGGTATGAAATTCTTAATGACAGCAGTAGCATATACAGATACATACGAATTTGAAGCATCAACAGGAATACTCGATCCAAGTTATAGTACAGAATTAAATGTCCAAGGATATTGGAATGTTAAAAGAGGCGAGAAACAATTAAAAGCAGGACACGCACTTGCACATTTAATTCCGTTAACTGAAGAGTCATATGATTACGAAGTTAGAGATGCAACTGAACACGATTTAAAATGGTTTGAAAAAAGAACATACTTTCAAATTCACGGATTTAAAGTAAACAAAGCATTATTAAAAAATATGTACAACAAACACTTTAGGAGAAACTAATGCCATTAAGCGAAACTAACACTGATGATTTTGTAACGTATTCTCAATCTCTAAGAGAAGCAAAAGATGAATACACAGCAAGAAAAGTACAAAAAGATAGACATAAGCACATACATTGGTTAAACACTGTAACTGAGTCACGTGAAGTTATGATAGAATACATTAACCAAGAAAATGAAAAGATACGTAGAGTAGCAACACGAGTTGGATTTGAAAATTATGAATGGGAAGATACTCCGTTAACACCTGAAACAATTAACGGCGAAGAAGTTTTAGAAGACCAATATGTAAGACTAATATCTATGCCTGAAAGAGATGCATTTGTAATACATGTTGATAATATTTTATCATGGTCTTTAGCACGAGACGAACAATTAAATGAATTAGATAAAAAGTATAAAGCAACAATGTATGTTTAATATCTTTAAGAAAAAACCTAAACTAGAATTTGTTAGTTTACTTCCAGAAGTAACACAGCTTATGCCTATAGAACCAACTACTAATGTTAAGTTTGATTGGGTTAAAAAGGCAGTTCAAGATTATAAAGATATACGACAACAATCAAAAAATATAACGCAAAGATTTAGCCATATTACAAGGTGTCCAGGAATAAATCAAATTCAAAAAACTGGATGGATACAAAAATCTTGGCAAGATATTGCAATCAAAACAAACGGTGACGGGAAAAGTTTTAGCTGGACAACTCCAATTGACCAAAGCAGAGTTGATGCTGATCATACTTGGACTTGGCCATATGTTAACCAACATCCAGAAGAACTTTATGCAACTTTTAATCCGGATCCTAATAGTTTAAAAACAATTATTAAAATACAATCACCGTGGGTAGCATATATTCCTAAAGGTTACTACTTAATGAGCATGCCTATACCGTATCCTGATAATAAAGATTTTACTGCAAGTATAGGATTTTTAGATCCTGATTTTGGTCCTAATTTTTTGAATGTACAGATATTTTGGCATTCATTAAATGATGAAATTATAATACCTGCAGGTACTCCGTTATGTCAATACATACTTGTAAAAAAACACGAAGTAGACGCTATAGTAAGAGAGTATAACAAAAACGATATAGATAATTTGAGGTTACGTGCTGCAACAATAGATAACAAATGGATAACAAATGCATCTAAATTGAAAACATACAAATGGAAGTAAATACTATATGCAAAGATATTACGACATATTAGATGTAAGCACAACCACTTCGCAAGACGAAGTAAAAGTTAAGTTTAGAAAACTTTCAATGCAACATCATCCTGATAGAGGCGGCGATCCTAAAACGTTTAATGAAATATTAGAAGCGTACCGCTTTATATCTAATATAAATAAAAATACAAGCAACATAGATAGAAGCAATAACTCAGCAGATGAGTTTTTTAAGGCAATGTTTGGTAGCAAATATGGACCTTATGGTAGGAGAAACTAATGGCATTTATAAGAGTTGAAATCTGTCCATACGCAAATAGGACAGATAAAGTTGGTAATATGGCACATCAAAATTTTTTAGCTTGGCAAAGACGATATCCGCACTATGCGGCATTTAAAGTTAAATTAAGTCATGATAAAGATCAAATTAATTTTACTGATGTAAAGGCATTCGAAGATTGGAAAGCTACTTGGGATCATTACTACCGAAGAATATTCTAAATTCGCGGATAAATACATATAGTAATGAGGGAATAACATGGCATCAAATACAGCACCAGTAGTAGACAGAATACGAATTATACCCAGACCCGATGACTTTCTTGATAGAAATGTTGGTGCTAGTGGTGAAGTCTTTTACGATAAGCAAGCAAACACTCTAAGATTATACAGTGGCAAACAAGCCGGCGGATTTTCATTATTAACAGCAGGAAATTTATCGCAACAACTTGCAGATGCTGGTGTTGCACTACTTGAAAAAACTGTTACTGTAGGTGTTGATACTGTAAATGGTCAGGCAACTGGTGTATTTTATATTGACGGAGTAGAAAAACCTCAACTAGATTTTGTTAGAGGATATACATATCTATTTGATCAATCAGATGAAACAAACAATTCGTATGCTGGATTATGGCATCCGTTAATGTTTGCTACTACTCCAAATGGAGACTTAATAGAAGGCGGTGCTCATTATAATCCAGGAATAGTTTATTTACTAGACGACGATCCTGTATCAATGAGATACTATACAGATAATTTTCAAGCTGCTACAACAAAAAAAGTTTTATTTACAGTTAAAAGTAGCGCACCAGACACCTTATACTACTGGTGTCATTTTCATACAAATCAAGGTAATGAGATTACCGTTTCTGATCCAGGAACCGGCGGCAGTGGTAGCGGCGGTGGTGCAAGTGTCGATGTAAGTGACACACCTCCTTCAACACCAAGTGCTGGAAGTATTTGGTTTGATAGTGCAACAGGTTCACTGTTTGTTTATATTACTGATAGCGATAGTAGTCAATGGGTTCAACCAACTGCTCCTGTACCAGATTTTAGTACATTTAGTAGTGTACAAATTACAGGTGGTGCTCAAAGTATAGATGCATCTACAAAATCAGATACATTAAACTTTACAGCTGGCACAAATATTACAATGACTATTGACGAAGCTAGTAACACACTTACTATTAATAGTACAGGTGGCGGCGGAGGCGGCGGTGGCTCATATGATCAAAGTTTGAATACATCAGACAGCGTAACTTTTGCAAGTCTTACAACACCTAGTTTTACTAACAGCGGATCAGGCGGAGCAGTATTTGATAGTGCTTCAACTATTACATTAGATGCACCAGACGGAATACTATTAGAAAACATATCAAAACAATCTGAAATATTATCGTCGTTAACAGGAGCAACTGGAGTTGTTGCACACGACTTTGGCGCAAACGCAATATTTGATCATACTTCTATTGCATCAAACTTTACAGCAAATATAACTAATGTACCGACAACTACAGATAGAGCATTAAACGTGGTTCTTGTATTACGTCAAGGTGCAACACCGTATATACCAAATGCAGTACAAATTGATGGAGTAGCTCAAACAATAAATTGGGTTGAAGCTCTTGTACCTACAGGAAACGCAAATTCAATAGACGTAATTACGTTCTCTTTATTAAGAGTAGGTGCAACATGGACTGTGTTAGGTGGTTATACAAACTATGGATAACAGCCAATGCCTCGTTTAGGATCTTTAACTAGTAACATATTTTTTAGTAGTCCGCAATCGGAATTTAAGTTTATCAAACAAATTGATAATCCTAATGCATACGATGTAAAACAGGATGATTATTTTGCAAGTAGCGTTGCTGTTAATAATAGTTACACTGTTATTGGTAGTATTGAAAGCGATGCAGCAGCTTCGCAAAACGGTAAAGTTTATGTGTTTAATAGTGCAGGTATACTACAATACACTATAGATAATCCTAGTACAACAGCACCACCGGGATTAGGTGAAGGCGATCAATTTGGTACAGCAGTTGCATGTAGTGATAGTTATATTATAGCAGGTGCAGAACGAGAAGATGTTGGATCAGATACTGATACTGGTGCAGCATTTATATTTGATATTACAGACGGTAGTTTATTGTTTACACTTGCTAATCCAAATCCTACAACTTCAGAAATAAATCCTAACGGTGATGCATTTGGTAGTAGTGTAGCTATATCAGAAAACTATGCGGCAGTTGCAGCACCACGTGAAGATGAAGTTGGTATAGGTGATGATACTGGATGGATTTATATATTTGATACTAGTGACGGTAGTTTGTTACATAGTATTAAAAATCCAAATATTGATGGAGAAGATGAATATCCAGGAGATCAATTAGGCGGCCGGGTACAAACTCTTGCAATGAATGATACGTACACAGTTGTAGGAAGCTGGAGAGAAAATACAGCTGGCGCTACAGGCGGCGGCGACAGTGGTGCCATACATATTATAACAAACTCTACAGGAGCAGTACAAACAATCTTAAATCCTAATCCAAATGGTCCGGCTATTGGAACTGATAACTTTGACCAATTTGGATATAGTGTTGACATAAGCGGAAATTATATTATAGCAGGAGCACCGGGTGAAGACATCGACGGAACAAATAGTGGTAATGCATTTATATACGAGTTATCTGGAGGTTCTTGGACACTACTTAGAAGACTATCAAATCCAAATGCATATAACACTGTGAATAATGATTACTTTGGATCAGAAGTTGCCATTAATGGTAGTTACTGTGCGGTAGCTGCACAAGACGAAGATACAGCCGCAGGTCAGTCTAGCGGAAATGTTTACATTTTTAGTTTGTCAGACGGATCACTAATAAAGACTATTGACAATCCAAATGCATTTGGTAATGTAGATAATGATAACTTTGGTGATGTAATGAGTATGAGTAGTACTAGATTGTGTGTTGGCGTGAAAGCCGAAGACGCTGACGGAGCCGATAATAGCGGTGTTGCATATTTGTATAAGGTATAAGTATTATAATGAGTAACGAAAAAGAATATATTGTTGTTGTAAACAGAGGCGTAGACCTAACTGAATTTGATCAAGAAATGTCTTCTGAATACGGTGCTAGTTCTGCTATACCAAGCAGGGCTATTGAAGTTGCAAATGCTAGACCTGGTAGTAAAAGAATGACTCACTGGATGTTATCAGATGATGAAGCAGAACAATTACTTAACGACGAACGAGTACTAAGTGTAGAAATACCACCAGATCAAAGAAACGATATTCAGATTGGAATTAAAGCAACACAAACATCAGATTTTACTAAACCTTCTGCATTAGATTCGGACAAAGTAAACTGGGGACTAAGACGATGTATAGAAGCTACTAATATATACAGTAACGGTACAACAGCAAGTAACGAATATCCATATGCATTAGACGGAACCGGAGTTGATGTTGTTATACAAGATAGTGGGCTACAAGTTGACCATCCAGAGTTTGTAGGTAGAGTACAACAAATTGATTGGTATACAGAGAGCGGATTACCCGGATCACAAAACGTAAATCATTATAGAGATTTTGACGGACACGGTACACACTGTGCAGGTATTGCAGCTGGCAAAACATATGGGTGGGCTAAAAATGCAAACGTATATGCTCAAAAATTAGCCGGATTAGAAGCACCATCAGATCCTAATTCAGGTATTCCTATTTCTGATGCATTTGATGCTATTAGATTGTGGCATGCAGCAAAGACAAACGGAAGACCAACAATAGTAAACATGAGTTGGGGATATAGTGCTAGTGTAGGCGGAAGTCCTACTGGAGGGAATTATAGAGGAACTGGTTGGACTTGGGGAGTTGATTATACAGCTAACCTTGCTCTTTGGCAAGCAACGGGTATAGTAATTCCAATAAGCGGCGCAAATAGAATTATTCCTGTTAGAGTACCATCTGTTGATGCTGAGATAGAAGATATGATTGATGCAGGAATACATGTTGTAATTGCAGCAGGTAACGACTATTATAAAGGAGATGTTATTGGCGGAGTTGATTACGATAACACTATAGTATACGGAGGATCAACTTACTACTACCATAGAGGAAGCAGTCCGCACAGCGACGAAGCTATTATAGTAGGTAATTCAGATTCAGTAGCTGAACAAAGCGGAGCAGACTTTTTAGATAAAACTAGTAATAGCTCTAGTAGAGGTCCAAGATTAACTTGCTACGCACCAGGAACAAACATAATAAGCACATGTAGTACAACGTCAATATACGCTACAGGTGATTATACTCCGGACACAAATTATAAAATAGCATTAATTAATGGAACTAGTATGGCAGCACCGCAAGTAGCAGGTGTAATAGCACAGTATCTTACAGTGCAACCAACACTATCTCCTAAGAATGTAAAAGATAAAATTTTAAATGAATCAAAGCCAACATTATTTTCAACAGGCTCAGATTCCGACTATTCAGAATTTGGAACATCGTTATTAGGAGCACCTAATAAGTTTTTATATAGTAAATACGGTAGACAACCGTATAATATATCAGGCGGAGTTACAATTACAAAATAATAATATGAATAAATATTAGTAGAGGTTTATTATGGCATTAAATTTTCCGGCATCACCGGTACTAGACGATACATTTACAGACGGCACCACCACTTGGAAATGGAATGGTACAGCATGGATAGTTGACAGCGGCGCTGTAGCAGCAGCCAATGTTGATCAATTTAAAACAGTAGCAGGTGACACTGGTTCGACTACAGCAAATAGTCCAACAGACACACTTACTATTGCAGGCGGTACAAATCTAACTAGTTCAGTAACAGGCGATATTGTTACTTTAGATGTAACTGGATCATTAGGCGATCCAGATCAAAATTTATTCGCAACAATTAATAGTGATGCTGGCAATGTTACAGCTGATAGTACAACTGACGCAATTACTGTTGCAGGCGCAGGAAGTGTAAGCACAGGAATATCAGGTAAAACACTAACTATAACAGGGTCTACTCCTAGTTTAAGTATTGACGATTTAACTGATGTTGATACATCTAACACAACACCTGTAGCAGGAAATGTGTTAAAATGGGATGGTGCAAAATGGTCGCCAGGCACTGATGCTACAACAGGTGGTGCAGGTACTGACGCTGATACACTTGATGGACAAGATAGTATCTATTTCTTAAATTATAATAACTTACAAAATACACCAAGTATACCTGCAGACGTAAGTGACTTAACAGACACTACAACGTTATTATTTGATGGCGTGTTTGGTAGTTTAACAAGTAAACCAACTACTATAGCAGGATATGGAATTACTGACGCTGTAGTAGACTTTGCTGACTTAGGTGTAAAGCCAACTACTATAGCAGGATATGGAATTACTGACGCTGTAGTAGACTTTGCTGACTTAGGTGCAAAGCCAACTACTATATCAGGTTTTGGTATTACAGATGCATTAAATACTAGTTCTACTTTAGCAAGTTTAGCAAACGTAGATGCAACTGCTCCAGCAACAGGACAAGCACTTGTATGGGACGGTGACTCATGGGGTCCAGACACAGTAAGCGGTGGCGGCGGTGATCCAGATCAAAACTTATGGTATCAATTTAACGGTGATGCAGGTTCACTTACTGCAAATAGTATAACAGATACTATGACTGTTGCAGGCGGAACAAATATTTCTACAAGTGCATCAAATGACACTATTACAATTAACTTTACAGGTACATTAGGTGTAACAAGTTATAATGCATTATCAGAAGTCCAAAATACTGGTAGAACTATTGATAAAAGTTACATGCCGGCATTTGCAATGATTAGAATGAATAATGTAGGTAATACTGCATACAGTGTTGATAGTCACGGATATACTGGAAACAATCCTACGATTTATGCTATTGGCGGAATGACTATTGCATTTGATTTAGACGGTGTTGGCGGACATCCATTTGAAATACAAGATGGTACAGGAACAGCATATTCAACGGGACTTACACACGTTGACGTTATTGGTAATGTAAGTACAGGTGCTAGTGCAAACGGACAAGATGCTGGAACATTATATTGGGAAGTTCCGGAAACAATATCAGGTGGTTATAGATATCAATGTACGCTACATGCATCTATGGTTGGTGCTATAACTGTTAAGCGTATTTCAATAATTTAAAGATAATTTTTTCATTAAATCAAAAATTTGAGTCCTAGTACGATTTATTGTAAATCGTGCATCTTTGAGACTTCTTGGATCAACATTTGCACCTGAGGACAAGTCGTGCCCAACATCTATTTGTTCTGCTTTAGTTAACCAAACTTCGTATAACTCTTGCATTCTACCTTTGTACTGTTCAGGACACTCATTTAATGCCGATTTGAAACTTTGTAGATCTTTTTTAAACTGTTTAGAATCTGTTAACTTTGGAAACATTATATACCTTCAGGTTTAAGTATAACACATTTATCATCTTCAAACGTACCATTGTTAACTTCAGTAATACTAGTTTCTCCGCTCAATGCTTCGATACTAACAGGTTGATGAGGAGGAACATGATATGTTTGACCCTCATTTAAAATTGCTTCGTACAACTGACCTTTATTAGTGTCTATCCAGCGTAGTTTTATATTACCGCTATTAATAAACCAAGTACGTTCTTGTTTCTTTGTAAATGCAAATGGAGTCTTTCCAGGTTGAGTAAACACTAGCATTTTTGCACCATAATTTTCAGCACTTGCCCATACTAACTCATATCCCCATTCTGTTTTTTGTGATGCACTTTGTAAATTTTCCATATATTAATCCATTAAATCTATTACTCGAAATACTGTTTCAAGTTTACGTTGATTAGTTTTATTATTGAGTGTATTCTTTAATCCGTTGTGTAACGGTTTTGGCCATTGTCCAAAATTTACCCAAGCATAACCGTCATGTTCATGATTTAATTTAGGTAAAAATTCTTGGTTAACAACGCAAAGATAAGTGTGGAATAAAAAGTTAGTATCATTGCTTACAAACGTTTCTAAAGGCATTGTTTTTTTAATTTCAACAGTGCCAATTTCTTCAAAGATTTCTCTCTTCAACCCTTCCCACGGCGTTTCAGCTTTTTCATTAGTACCGCCTACTAATCCCCATAGGTTTCCTGTACGCCCTTGAGCTCTGTGTAAGAACAAAAAGCGTTTGGTATTTAGAGCATAGAATAACGCTCCGCTACATACAGTAATATTATCTTTCATACTAATAGTTATTTTAAAATGCTAGGCGCCAGGTGCCGTTTTGGTATTCACCGTCGTATGCCAATAACCATTCGTCATTTTCGTACTTGTATTGTTTACCTGTGTTAAGATTACTTGTATAAACAACAGTACTATCGTCTTGACTAGCATCAAATACAATATGCCAGCTGCTACCATCCCATTCGATAATATCATTAGTTGATGCTACAAATTCAGTACCGTCATTGTTCTTCCAAGCATCAGGACCGTCATATGCTGCATCCTCTACGTTAGCACTGTTGTTAATGTCTGCTAGTATTAGTATACGTGGGTTGCCTGATTTTAACGGAGTAGGATTAGTTTTATAAGGATTAATAATATAATCAATTTTGTTTCTATCACCATTAGGACCATGCATAATTGTATCTGCAGGGAAACTATCACTATCCCAAGAAATAGTTAATTCGTATTCGTCTAATGGATTTATAACTACAGTACCTACTAGTTCATTAGCAATGTCTGTACGTCTTAACCTTAGTTCAGTAACTCCGCTATTAAAGTTAAACGGCATATCGCTGATATACCCTGTCCACGTTTCTGCTCCAACAACACCTTTGTTGATTAATTTAGCTGTGGTGCCAAGAACAAGCAATCCATAATTATCATGCCCTGTTGTTAATAGTGAATCTACATCAGTCTTTAATATACCTTCATTTGTAATTTGCTCTTCAATTTCACCAGTACCTGCAACAGCAATTCTAGTTGTTACATCACTTTGTGGAACTGGCGCATCATCGTATGCTTGACTAATAGGTCTAGCAAGATCTAAATCAATAGTGCCTTTTGTTTCGTTAAAAATACTTTGTACTACTTGGGTAATAACACCTAAACGTTTTACTTTAACAGGTGGTGATATATAAATCGGCGTATTAAATGTCATTGTTGCAACATCAATTTCGCTGTCTACTCCAACAGGAACACTTCTACTACTAAAAGTTAAGTTTTCTAAATTAACTACACTTAAACTTGTCCAGTCAATATAGTTGTCTGTAGTTTGTATCTCTAAACTAGGATTAAACAACATTAATATTTGCTCTAGTATTTGTAATTTTTGATCTGTATTAGTACTCCAAATATCCACATTAACTGTAAGGGTATATGGAGTAGGCATTAATCGTTCAACAGTATAGTTCTTGCCTTCTTTGTTTAAGTATTCATTACCGTCAGTGTCATATGCTTGTTCACGTATGTTAACTTTATTAATATAACTTGAGTCAGCAAGTCTTGCTGTATCCATAGCAAGTCCTGTAATATAAACACTCATACGAGGTGCGCTAGGTATTTTGTTTTCGCTGTTGTCACGAATAATATTTGCAACTTGACGTGTTAGATCACCGTACATAACAGGTATTTCAGTTAGGTTACCTTTGCCGTCTTTGTAACTAAAGTTACTCATGAGGCGTACCATTTGTGTTATGTAGCGTCTTATTTGTCCGTCATAAAAATGTTGCATTAGTTGTTATCCGTACTTGGTGCTACAGTTACAGCATTTCTATAATAAAATGATTTAGGTGAAATTGCAATACGCAAAGGCCCGCCAACTTTTTGTTTAGGTTGCGCTGGTCCAACTGTTGAAATGTGTTCTCTAGCATTAACAGCATCAATAGTTATTTGCTTCATGTCGTCCCATTCATCCATGTAAACTGGCCAACCTTCAGCATGTAAATATCCTAACTCATCTTTTTTAGGATTCTTAGTGTTTATTATTACGTCAATACCAATTTCGTTTTTGATGTCATTAATTTTAAATCTTTTGCCGCCTATAGTATACTCAAATGATATGCCTGTAGGGAATTCAGGATCAACTGATCTTGGTAAGTACATTTTTTCTTTTTCTTCAAAATTAGGATTTAGTTTCAATCCTTTCCAAACACTGTCCTCCATAGTATTCATTATCAGTCTATGTAAATTTAATACATTTTTCATAGCTTCTTTTTCGTCATCACTAGCTTGGAATGTATCAGGTTCACTATTACCACTACTAGGAGTTACATCATTTGTAGCAGTATTAGGAACATTAATTGATTTTCCGGTAGCGTCAACTATTTTAATTTCTTTAATACTAAAGGATGTTCCTTTATTTGAATTGTATCTTGCTATTAATTTATCAATTGCTGTTTTTAATCTTGTCTTACTACTAATATAAGATTTAGGTATATTAGGAATCTCAATTTCTGTATTGTCATTAGTTATAACTAACGCAGTATATTCTTCTTTATTTTCTACAATTCTTATATCACTATATTTCATTTTTATAACTCCTCAAACGGTATGACAATTCTATCATTTTCTTTTTCTGCTTTTTTCGCTTCTTCTTCGTCGGCTATACGTTGAGCTTCAGCCTCAGCTTCGATTCTTTCTTTTTCTAGTTTCTCAGCAGCAATACGAGCTTGTTCTGCTTCTTTTTCTAATCTATCAAGTTCTGCTTGCTGACGTTCACGTTCGGCTTTTGCGTCAGCTTCGTCTTTTGCTTTCTTAGCTTCTGCTGCTTTACGTTCTGCTTCAATAGCATCAAGTCTTTTTTGTTCTTCTGCATCTGCAATACGTTTAGCTTCTGCGGCAGCATCTGCTTTTTCTTTAGCTTCTTTTGCTGCTTTTTCGTCAGCAATACGTTGAGCTTCTTCAGCTTCTTTGTCTGCTTTTTCTTGGGCTAATCTATTACGTTCTTTTGCTTCCTGAGCATCTAATGCAGATTGAATATCTGTTCTAAACTTTGACCCAATTGCTTTTTCAAACGCAGGATTTCCGTCTAAGAATTTTAAAGCACCTGCTAAATCGTTGTTGTCAAGGAAGTTTCCAAATGTAGTCTTTTCTGTACCAAACTTATCGCCAGTTGTTTTTTCTCCGCCGCCATCTTTAGTACCGTTTGTAGTTGTGCCATCTTTAGTACCGTTTGTAGTTGTGCCATCTTTAGTACCGTTTGTAGTTGTGCCATCTACTTTCCCGCCTGGACCACCAAATGCATCTAATCCAATTCCTCCTTGAGATTTACCTTTGATGCACATTTCTTTTTTGTACTCTGGTGTTGAAAACCCACTTCCTGCTATCTGTATAGGATAAACAGTACCCTTGACTAACTTGGCTAGAACAGGATAGGCACTAAGTCCTTGTATTACAGGATTTCTTTTTTCAGGATATTTTGCTAAATTTTTTCGTAAATTAGTTAACTGTTGATTAATTCGTTTTTCGTCATTGCAATTTCTAGTAAAATATTTTATAATTGGTCGTGTTAACAGCCCAACAATATCTTTAGTTACATTTTCTTTAATTTTTAAATCTTGATATCTCATTATTCATCTGCCTTTGGTCTTAGTGCTTTAGATAGACTTTGTCTTTCAGTAACACTTTCACCTGCAATAGTATTTGTTTTAGTGTTATTTATGAATGTACCTTTTTGGTGTGTACGTGTGTTAGTACCAGTTAGTGTCATACGTACATTGTCTTCTTGTTTAACCCAACGTGCGCCATCAAATCTAAATAATCTATTTGGTGAAAAATCAGTACGTAAGAAAAAATCTCCAGTTGAATTATCAAGAGGAAAAGATATACCATGACCAAACTGCTCTCCGTTAGTAGGTATTCCATCACCTAACAAGTATCCGTTGTACCCTGACTTAACAGCACTTTGCATAGTATCGGGTATATTGTCCCCGTCTGTGTCTACTAGTTCTGTATTTCCATTTTCGTCAATTTGTAAACTGTAGTAATGACTAGTGTCATATCCTGCTTTTGGAGCATCAGCTTCAGCTTGTGCAACTACAGCATTATTAATTTGCATTTCTTTGTCATATGTGCTTAACAAACTACGTAATGTATCGCCGCCGTCGGCTCCTTCTTCTGCAGGTAAGTCTAATATTTCTTTAAATTCTTGTGAGTCTACTATTTGTTTTAATTTTAATCTATATAGATGTGGATACCAAGTTTGTGAAAATCCTTCTGCAGCTCTGTTAACATCTTCAACTACGTAAAAACGTTTAAGTGCAAATGATAGATCATTAAGTGCATACTCGTCTTTTAAATGTGGTAATTCTACTACATCGCCTGCCATAACTTTTCTACCAAGTGTTTTTACACTACTATTAATATGTATTGTTAAAAATAACGTATCATTACTTAAAAATAATCCAAATTGACTAAGATTAAAGTCTATGTCTTGTACATTATAAATACCACGCATTGTATAAACATCAGGATCATATTTTCGATCTCTGTTTTCTAAAAATAACAAGTCTTGTATGTTAGTTTCTTTAACAGCATCATACTGTGGCTGATCAGCTGTTGCATCAGCATCGCTAGGATTTTCAGCACCTAGGAACTTGTGGATATTGATATCCGTGCCACCAACCGTAAACATTTCATAAACTTGCTTGTCTATGAAACTATAATCGTTACCGCGTTGTGGCTTATATAAACTTAATCTTGGCATATACATATTTATCGTTAGTAAGCCAATACGATAAATACTATTGGAGACTTAAACTATGGCAATACAAAAGCAAGAAATATTTGATTACGTACACGCAATGCTAGGTGGAGGCATGGTCGATGTTGAGCTCGATCCTATTCACTATGAAACAGCATTAAAAAAAGCACTTACACGTTTTAGACAACGTAGCGATAATAGTGTAGAAGAATCATATTTCTTTATGCCTACTGTAGTTGATCAAAACGAATATACTCTTCCAAATGAAATAGTTGAAGTTAGAAAACTATTTCGTAGAAGCATTGGTGCAAGAAGTGGCGGCGGTGATGGCGGAAGTATATTTGAACCGTTCAACTTAGCATACACAAATGCATACTTGTTGTCAAGTTCAAACATGGGCGGATTAGCAACTTATGATATGTTTAGTCAATATCAAGAATTAGTTGGTCGTATGTTTGGTTCATTTATTGAATTCAAATGGAATACACAGACTAAAAAACTTACGTTATTACAGCGTCCACGAGCAGAAGAAACATTACTATTGTATTGTTATAACTATCGTCCAGATGATCAGTTAATGAACGATTACTTAACACAGCAATGGATTAAAGATTATACACTTGCTGCGTGTAAGTATATGCTAGGCGAAGCAAGAGAAAAATTTGCTACTATTGCAGGACCACAAGGTGGAACTAGTTTAAATGGACAAAGTCTAAAAGCAGAAGCTCAAAGTGAAATGGACAAACTTGAAGAAGAAGTTAAAACACAAGTTGCCGGCGGAGCAGGATACAGTTTCTTAATTGGCTAAAAACACCTAAGTTAGCGTTAACGATTACAGTTCCTTGTAAATACAGTATGTAACAAGGAGAAGTCATGTGTTCACCATTTGTGCGTAAAGAGGCTAACCGTCTTAACTGGTTAATTAAAGGAAAACTTATTGATAGATCCTGGAGCGATCAAGAAGTTGAAAGAACCTACGATTCATATTTTAAAAGACTTTGGGGTAATAACGAGAGAA
>Ga0315320_10000583_pt1 | contig 30142 bp, 40 predicted proteins | sample M140m21515metaG_FD_203458 | JGI IMG/M metagenome (GOLD analysis project Ga0315320, IMG submission 203458) | Ammonia-oxidizing marine archaeal communities from Monterey Bay, California, United States - M1 40m 21515 | ecosystem: Environmental > Aquatic > Marine > Coastal | place: USA: California... | reverse complement strand
AATAATATAGCAAAAAATATCATTTTATTTTCCATGGTGGCTTCATTCGGACAAGCATTTTTATTAGAATATTCTTTATATTGGTTTGAAACTATGGCAATCCACATCATCCATTGTGCCAAAAAAACAAGTAAAGGTAGACCAAACATACTAGAAAAAATGTGAGAACAATAAACAGTATTATGTTCTTTCAAAACTCTATTTTTATAACCCTTTGTTATTTGATATTTGAATAATCCAAACATACCAAATTTTGGATCATCAATAATTATACTAATTTTTTCTTCTAAACTTACGTGTCCTGCCTGAGTTAACATTCTTTGAGGTGACGGTGTGGAACAATCTGGAATAATTTTTCGTGTATGCTCCTTACCCATTAACAAATCATCATTCATTTTAGCTTTTACATGTGAGAAAACAAAATATAAATTTTCTCCTACAACATCTAAGCAATTCCCCATTCTTTTCATTATTTAAATAACTTACTACTTATTTAAATAATTTATTTATATTGATTAAAGTATTCTTCCCTGATTTTTGAATCATATGTCAAACAATTTTCGTCATAGTTTTCACCCAATAGTTGATATTCAACAATTGCTAATTTTTTCCACGAATTATTAGGTACACTTCTTGTATAAAAATAATTTATATGGTAAAGAAATTTTACATATCTCATATTTCTTTTATAGGAAGAAAAAATAATACGTGGACCATTAAAAGGAACAATAGGTTTTGGTATATTTTTCATAATATTATTAAATTTAATAATGTATGGATCATTTTTTAAATGTTTTCCATGGATTTTTATATTATGAAACATATATGATTTGATATGTTTCCATACATCTTCAATAATAATCATAAATATACATATAAATGTATATTTAAATAGTTATGATTTTTTTCTAAAAAATATATGCCAACCACAACAACCGAAAGTTGGTATTATTTCTTTTACTAAATGGCCATCTTGTCTACAATGACAACAAGTTCCTTTTTCTTGTGGATTTTTAGCATTCCATTCTTCAAGACAAGTGAGATGAGAATGTATATTACATTTATTACAATAACAATAACTTTGATCTTCTAAGATGTTATAAAAACACATTACACACTCTTCACCCTTATAGACAACTTTTTTTTTAGATTTTTTATAAGACATTAACTTATATATATTTATTAGTTTATTTTTAATTAAATTTAAAACAATATAAAAAGAATATAATAATTAACTCTGACAGGAATAAAAAAATTCCGCAATTTAGCTCCGTTAGCTCAGCTGGTAGAGCGCGGTCCTTATGAGTCCGAGGTCAGGGGTTCAAGCCCCCTATGGAGCATTTGCCGGTATAGCTCAGTTGGTAGAGCGTGTGACTTGTAATCATAAGGTCGAGAGTTCAATTCTCTCTGCTGGCTTTTGTCTAGTTGTCCGAGTGGTTAAGGAGGCAGACTTGAAATCTGTTGGGCGTAGCCCGCGTAGGTTCAAATCCTGCACTAGACGTTTTAAATATTAAAAAATATACTTAAAGATTGTTAGCATAATTAATGATATATGAGTACAGAAATAGAAAGAAAATTAGAAGAAAATAAATCATTGTTTCCAGAAGTATTGGATGGAACAAAAGTTGAACTTACTAGAGAAAAAATATGTAAGGCATCTTCTAATTCAATTCACGTTGTGAATAATGGTTTTGCGTATGATGACTATTTTAAAATGGGTGGAACCGTGGGAAAAATGAGTTTTCAATCAACCAAAAATTTTCATCATTATGTGAAAAATAGAAAAGTTAACACTACAAAATAATTTATATTTATAACATAAAAAATTAAAACACGGGGACTTAGCATTTGGTAATGTGCGCGATTATGCCTTTCGCGAAATGTGCGGTTCGATTCCTTCAGTCTCCACCAGCCCCTATGGCCCAATGGATAAGGCACCCGACTTCTAATCGGGGGATTCTGGGTTCGAATCCCAGTAGGGGCTTAAATTAATTGTAAAATTGATTTAACTATTATTTTATAGTAATAGTTAAATGGAAAAAAAACAAAAAAGGAAAAATATAAGTGGAACTGTAAAACGGGATATGTGGTTTAAATACGTAGGAAATAAAGCAAAAGCAAAATGTTTTTGTTGTAGAAAAAATGAAATTTTATTTTGTTCCGGAGTTCATAATACGTGGCAGGCAGGACATATTATATCTCATAATAACGGTGGTCTAGCTGAAATAAATAATTTACATCCAATTTGCAAACAATGTAATAATGATATGAATGATGAAAATTGGGATGATTATGTTAGTAGACATAGAAATTTATACCATTCTTTACCTTTCTTGAATGATAATTATTATAAAAAATATGAAAAGGGAATAATATGGTGGCAGAGTTTATATAGAATGCATTTATCACGCAAATAATATTTAAAACATAGTTAAATATTATTTTTTTATTAATACATAATGGATATTTCCAGAGCAAAAGATGTTTTAGATTATTGGTTCTCAAAAGGATTATATACAGCCGATTATGATAAATGGTTTATGAAAAGTGAAGATTATGATGAAGAAATCAAAGAAAAGTTTGGTGATCTGTTAAAAGAAGCTGAGCACGGTAAGGGGTTTGGTTGGTTAGTTAGCAAAGATAGTTATGTAGCACATATTATATTAATGGATCAATTCAGTCGTCACATTTATAGAGGTAAAGGAGATGCTTTTAAAAATGATAAAGGTTGTTTGATATTTGTTGAATTGGGTTGGGAATTGTATAAGGAAGAATTAAAAGGTTATGAATTTATGTTTGCGTTTATGCCTTATATGCATACAGAAAATATTTTATATCAGAAAAAAGGCGAACAACATTTTTGTCGTCATAAAGAACTCTATGACATCACCAACACACCACATACCAAAAGGCCTTTAACAGACCCTAAAAATACATCATATATGGGTTCTATTGAACCAACAAATTATGATAAAGAATATAATATGTTAAAATCTATGGAACCACATATGGTGGGTCATAAACAAACAATTCAAATGTTTAATAGATTTCCAAAAAGAAATCAAGTACTTGGTAGGGAAACCACTATTCAGGAAGAACAATATTTGAACCGTGAAGAAGTAAAAAATAGACCTTATTAAAATGAATTAAATGTAATTTTTTAATTAATAGTATAATGGACGATTCTGTATTTGACCGTGGTAAATATAAAGGAAAAACTTTTAAAGATGTTAGGATAAACCATACTGAATATATAATTTTTTTATTAAATCAACCATCTGGAAATGTAGTTCATTATTTTCCTTTTATAAAATATTGTATGGATTTTTTGAGATTAGATGTAGTAGAAGAAGAACAAGAAATTTAATTGGATTTACGATCTAAATAATACCCCAAACCTTGTGAATCCATTTTATAAACATAACCATTTTTTGCTCCAGCAAATTTTTTACTGGCTATAAATGTCTCTTGACTTTTCATAGGTTCTTTAACGTCACTTTTCATATAAAAATATATAGCAACTAAAACGGCCAAACCAATTAATATTTTAATCATATATAAAATATATAGTTAAAATACTTAATATTAAATTAATTAAATTGAAATAAAAAAAATAACTAATATTAGTGTAAAAATGTTATTTCAAATAGGAATGTTCATATTTATATTAGGAGTTGCTTACGCTGGTCATTATGTTGACAAACATTGGGATGAATTAAATTGAAGTAAAAATAATAAAAATAGTTATAACCACTATTAGATAAAGATGTTCATTATCATTGCCATTGAAGTTGTATACATATCAACCCTGTTAATGACAGGTACAATTGATATAGATTAGTTATTTAAACATAAAATATTAATAAATATAATGTATTCAGATTATTATGTTATTGGAGGATGTATCATTTATATTATTCTGGTAGGCATATGTGCTTATCACTGTTCAAATTTTGAAGATAAAGGCCAATCGTGTTTGTTATGTTTTAATAAAGAAGAAGAAGATGAATATAAACGTATAAATGTTTAACTTTTTTCTTTTACTTTAACTTTTTTTTCCGTTTTTGTCCATGAAAATTTTTGTCTACACATAGGGCATTCCATTTTTTTTTCAAACCAAGTTAATATACAATAAGAATGGAAAACATGTCCACAGGGCATATACGCTTCATTATCATCAAATTCTTTAGAACATATAATACAATTTTTTTCTTCAAACACTTTTTCTGTTTTGTGAAATATAATTGGAAGAACCTTCGCGGATTTTTTAGACATGCTAAATATATATAGTTTATATTTTATATCAATTATATATATATGGATCAATTATTAGATAAAAAATCATTAACAGACAAATTGCCAAAAGGAGGTCAAATAAACCAATATGGCGGAAAACGAAAAAGAAGAAAAACAAGAAAATCTAAAAGAAGAAGACGTAGAAAATCCCGCAGAAAAAAGAGAACTAAAAAAAAGGCACGCCGTAGATCACGTAAAAGATAAAATAAATAGACTTAAAATATAATCTATTTATTTACATAATATGTTTGCTTCAACAGAGCGTAAATTAATTGGAAGAAATTACAGAGAACACATCAGTTACGATGAAAAAAATGTCTGGACTTATTCACATAATAATTCAAATTTATGTCAAATCAGTTTGTATTATGATAAAAAAGAAGAAGAATATTCGTTTTCTTTTCCAATGAAAAATAGCGATATCAATTATAAATCTAGTTTTAAAGAACATGATGAAGCGTTAAAATATATTAACTTTATTTTAAATGACTATATATAAGAATTTCTCATACTATTATATATGCCAAATCCAAAAGATATGAAATTATATAATAGTGTAAAATCCCGTGTATATAAAAGAATACCAAAACATAGTGCTTATAGAAGTGGCGTTGTTGTATCTAGTTACAAAAAGGCATTTAGCAAAAAATATGGAAAAAATAAAAAACCATATAGTGGAAAAAAAACGTCTAAGCGTGGTCTTAGTAGATGGTTCAAAGAGAAATGGGTAAATCAACGTGGAAAAGTAGGATATAAATATAAGAGTGATATTTATAGACCATCTAGACGTGTCACTAGAAGAACACCAACAACTCATAAAGAATTATCACGTAAGCAAATAAAAAGGGCACGTACAGAAAAACGTAGAACAGGTAGAGTAAAACGTTTTAAACGTCAGCGTGGTGGGAGAAAAATGCAAGAATCAATAATTAAAATGCAACGCGGTCCTTTTCCAAAAAAATACACTGCTATTATCAAAAATAAAAAAACAAAAAAAACACGTAAAATTCATTTTGGCGATAGACGTTATCAACAATATAAAGATCGAACAAAATTAAAGTTATATGCTAAGAAAAATCACGGTACTAGACGTAGAATGGAAAATTATTTTAGTCGTCATTCCGGAACAAGAAAAAGAGGAAAAGCAATAAAAAAAGAACGTAGAAAATCAAAAGGTTTATATAACGCAAAAATATTAAGTCACGAATATCTGTGGTAAATTATCTAAATATATAATATATGGCCGGAGGACTTTTCGATAGACCATTCGCTTTCAATATGAAATGTATTGTATTTTCTATTATATCTATGGCATTATTTTTATATAAACCCGCTTTTAAAAATCAATATTATTTATATTTTACTTTATTTATTATTTTCGTAGTTTCATATGTTGCTATGGCATGGTACGATTATTTTTTTGATTGTAAATTAGTAAGTTTAAAAAAAGGAGCATTTGGAATAACTCAGATGGTTAAACCCGATACACAAGAGAAAAAACCTACAAAAACGGATATTAAAATGAAAAATATCGTAATATATTTATCACATTTATTTTTTATTGTTCCTTTATTGATTTATATTTCTGTATATAAAAAACGCATAAATCCGGTGGTATACCCATTATTGGGAGTTCTTTCCATATTTACAGCAGGTTATCACGGCGTGGCTCTAATGGTTGGTTCGCATCATTAAATTGAATTAAATATATTGTTTTTATTTATTGATAAAAACAATATGTTAACGAGATCACAAACAAAAAAAATGACATCACAAGAATCAGAGCCAGATTGTGTGTGTGAAAAATATTTTAAAAGCGAAATATTTGATAACACCTGTAGCGGCTGTTATGAAAAAAATAAGCCTGATAAATATCAAGAATTTATGAAATTACAAAATAACAATTCACCTTCACCGCGTTTCACGCATCAAGAATTGTGGGATTATACGGACAAATTTGCCATAGCTTATGATAGTCAATATTGGACTGTATTGAAACATTTATTTGCTACAAATTCGTGGCAGACAGATGAAAATCTTAGAAAATTTATTCAACATACTAAAAAGAACACAGAGTTTAAGGGTATTAGAGCAGAACAAGGGGCGGAATTGATGATGTTATATTTAAAAACAAATCACGGAGGAAGTTTTCCGGGCACACATGGTAAGGATAAAAATGATATTATATTTTATAAAATACAACACGTTATAGCAGGAATGATTGTAGATTATTGGAATATAACTAATAAGCTACACGGCGGTGTTGCACATTGTTATTATGGTAATTTTGGAGATAGACCCATTAATAAAAATAAACAAGGAGTAGATAAATGCTTAGGAATTCCACCGGCATTTCTTAGTGATATATCAACTAAAAAAAAATTACTAAAAATAAAATTTTGGTTAGATAATACACCCCCTTGTGCTACAGGTGGCGCAATAGAGTTTTTAAAAAAATTATAAATAATTTAAACGTTTAATATAGTTAGTTGGAAAATTAAACTGATATGCGGCTTTAATAATAATTTTTTTATATCTTTTTGATGGTTTCCAATCTATACAAGGACCATCTATAACATAACACACGCAGTTATATTTTTTATTACATATTGTCACTTTAACACGTATTCTTTTATAACGTTTACCAGCAACACCTTCTTTTACATCTAATTTTTTTTCTGTCTTTTTATCAATTTTTAATACAACCCCTAAAACCGTTGAACCTATTCTTTTCTGAATGTTGGCTTTTGATTTTTTTTTACTACAATTATATCCTTTTAGAGTTTGATATTTGAAAATATAATTTTTTAATTCTCCTATACCAACAACCACCGTATTCGTATTGTTGATATAATCTTGTAAATGATTAATATTCATATTGGACCCATAAGAAAAATAATACATATAATAATATTAGAATAATTTTTTATATGTATTTAATGTCAGCAGAAGAAAAGGTATTTTCAGTACCTGAATTAAGATTATATATATTACAATATTCAATTGGGGAATATGAAATGGAGAGAAACACCAATTGTATAAATAAATGTAAACAAAAAACCAACCGTATGGTTGAAGAATGTATATGGGAAGCATTTTGTTGCTGTTTATGTTGTTTTTGTTATAGACCGACTTGGCAAATATTATTTAATAGATAAAAAAGCGATTATTTTGCGTTTTGAATATTATGTAAGCTTACCATCAATATATTTATAATGGAGTTCATTTGTTGGAACTCTTCTCGCGGAATCGTTTTTTGCCTGACAACAACTGCTGTTAATTGTTTAATCAAATCATTAACTTGTTTCAATTGTGCGTCTAATTTATCCTGTTTCGTTTTTAACTCAAGTTGTTTACCTCTTGAATTATCTATTCTACTAGATGAGCTAGAATCTGATGAAATAGGTATTATTATTATATCAGAAACATTACCACTTGATCCATCAGTGTATTTTACTGCATATTGTCCGTTACCTTTTACTTCTGTGATTGTACCTGTATAAAATTGATTATATTTTGTTCTTCCCGTCCAGGCTCCCCAATATATACCAACTTTATCACCAACCGCATATGTAGGTAAATCGTGTGCTAATATATAATTTTTCTGAAAATCGTTAGCATTAGGATGTTTATCTCTCCATACCTCATTATTTTCAAACATAAGTTGAAATTGTAATGATACTTTTGCGTCAACTCCAGCACCATCCTTTCCATCTTTATATTTATTATATTTATCTTTCCTGTTATTGGTTTTGCCTTCCACCATATGATCAAAACAAGGTCCTCTCAATTCAACAGAATTAGAAGATTCATAGGATGGTATATTAATTTCTCCCGTTGTAAAAACTTCTGTGCTTCCTAATAAAAATTGTATTTGACAATTGTTTAACTTTCTTATCTCAGCATATTTTGATGCAGTGGTTGGTGGGCTAAAAGACGAATCATTTGCGTCATCCCGTTCTATTCTCAATAATTCTAAATCTCTTAATGAATGTACGTCTGATCCACCCGCCTCTACTTCCCAACTAGAACCACTTTTTAATCCACGATCAAATGATGCAAGACCTCCGGTATTACTGCTTCTAGTACCACCACAACCGGTAACTAAACATTTATAAATTTCCGTAGTAGGACCTCCACTTGCTGGTAAAATTAGTTTAATTTTATCATATTTTAAATCACCGGTAAGTTTAATTTTTGGTATATCAACGGCAAGTGATTGTTGTCCTGCTATTTGACCATCTATACCAGATTTACTGCTTTCAAATTTAGCCAATTCATTTAAAAAATCATCTTTTAAATTTAGAATTTCAGTTGATCTTGTTTGAGGTTTAGAAGGAGGACTTGGATTTGAAATAGATTTTCTAGCACTACCACTACCACGAGTTATTAAACACAATTCACTTAGTGTAGCACCATATTCCCCATCATTAGGTATAGTTACTTTTAGAGGTGAAAGACTAGTAATTGAACCACTATACCATTTATCTTGCCATCCTTTCGCATGATGTCCATTCATTGCGACAATATCTCCTATTGCATAATTTACACCCCCTTCAATCACATAATTTCTGACAAAATTTGAACGCTGAGAGGCATGATTAACAATCGTATTTTTGGAAGAATGAATCTTTGCTAATACTCCAATATTTTTATCTATGTTTGCGGAATAAGGATGTCCGCTTATAAATTGTTTATATCTGTTATCACCTAATTTGACATTTAACATGTTACCAAATTGTGGTCCATGAATTTTATAACATTCGACATTTTGCGTTATTAATGGACTAGTAAATACTACATTATCATTTTTATCTAATAATTCTATGGCACATCCTATAGATTTTGGCCCTCCTTCCTCTGTGTCATTAAATAATAATATTGCTTCTAAATCTGCTAAAGGTATTTCTCCGTGTGATCCACGAAAGTTATTAAGATCAACTTGCCAGTATTGTGCGTTTGATCCAGCTTGTGCTCCACCGGCGGCGTCCTGCCCCCATGTCCCGTCCATAGCTTTTCCAGCTGACCGTGCCGTCTCCGTATTACTAGGATAATAAGTGAAATCACTATCTCTAAGACCTTTATCATCTTTGCTGTTGAGCCACATTGGAGCAGCAGCAAATTGACGCCGGTCCTTTTCAGGATTTCCTACATAAATAAGCATTTCGCGGAACTGTAAACCTTGAGTGGCATCTCCAGATTTACGCGTAAATCTTACCTTGGAAAATTTAGTATTTTTTGGTATTATTTTCCCCCCTAAATTATTTTCATCATTTGTTGCTTTTAAACCATTGAAAGTTTGCAGTTTAGTATTATGTGATGATACTTCTGACGCCAATGAATTGGCAAATGTGGTTTTTAAATTACTCATTATATAATGTTTAATGAAAATAATTTTCACAAAAAAAATAATATTATTTGTAAACTTCAAGCTTTGAAAAACGCGTAAAGCATAAAAATTAATTTATATTTTTTAATTAAAAATATAAATAAATCTTTCTATAACTCTAAAATGAAAATTGTATATATTTTTTACTGATGTGAAGTATACCAAGTTATATCAACTGCTCTTGTAACACTTGATTCAAGATACCAATCATTCGTGTATGTACCTTTACACTTCAAGATCAAATAGGCAGATTTTTGTGCTCTGTGGTTCTGATAATCATTAATTTCACCTTCTCTATCTATGTGATAAGATTTATTATTAAATCGTATTGCCCATTTTCCTGTTGAGAATTCGTCATAAAGATCCCCAAGGTTATTAATAGTTCGGCCTCCATGCTCTTTTATTTTTTGAGCAAATTTGTCAAAAGGCTTACCAGAAAATGCAGGCAACGCTGTTACCAAAAATCCAACAGTATCATCCTGACCATCATGTAAAGAGATTTTTACATATATTTTTCCATCACTTGTTGTATTTACACCCTCCACGAATTTAGAATCAGTAAATGCTTCTCTAAATCCAGCCGGGATACCGGCTGGAAGTGCTACTGTCGGCTGACTTGATTTAGTAAAGCTAGCCACATTTGGATCTTGACCGTGCATAATATTCCTATTTTCATTATTTGGAGTCCCGACATTGTTCCAAACAACTACTTTATAACTTCCTAACGGTAGATTTGGATGGTGTAATGTAAAACTACCAGTAGTTTCAAAATCACCTATTGGTGCCACATGTGTCCCGTTTAAGTACCCCCATACAGGTTTCTTAGAAATTTCACCCCAACCTTTATATTTCCCATTGTTACCATCAAAAGGATTATCATTATTATTATATATCCCCCAAAAATGTTTAGAGGATTTAACATTACGGTAATTAACTGTTAATTTGCCAGTATCGTTAGCATACGATGCTGTAATTCTAGGTAAATTTTCATTTGCGGTAGCTAACTCATTGGTTTTAGTTTCTAAATTTGCATTTGCGGTAGCCAAACTTGCGTTTGCGGTAGCTAACTCATTGGTTTTAGTTTCTAAATTTGCATTTGCGGTAGCTAACTCATTGGTTTTAGTTTCTAAATTTGCATTTGCGGTAGCTAATTCACTGGTTTTACTAGCTAAACTTGAGTTTGCGGTTGATAATTCGCTGGTTTTAGTCGCCAAACTTGCTTTTGCGGTTTCCAGCTCTGTTGAATCAGCCGCATTAGCCAAGGCATCCGCTTGGTTAAGTTCCGCTTTTACTTTTTTTAACTCGGCGGTTTTAGCAGCCAAATCATTCAGAGCTTTGTTTTTCCTACTGTTTTCAACAATCCAATGGGATCTCATATGTTCTCTATCCACTCTGGCCAAATGATCTTTCATAAAAAATAATTGTTGAGTATCTTGTTGATACGTCCTTTGTCTTCCCCCAAGATTGTTACGTTTATTTATCATATTTTCTAAAGAGGAACCTTTATATTTTGGCCCAGAAATTAGGAATGCTTTGTATTGTGCATAATCAGTTAATCCATTATAAGTATATTTGGGTGTAGATATTGCGGATGGATAAATAGGATAATTAGTTGCGCCACTTCTCAAAGTATCTATTATTCTTGTTTCATATATCACATTTGTTCCATTTAGTAATTGAATTGTACAACCATTTACCCATTTCATTGGATGATCTTTATTTCGTCTCCCATTGCTATCTTTAAATTTGGCAGCATTATAAGAAATGTTAATGTCTGATCTATTATTCAACAAATCAATACCAATTAAATCATTGTAATTGATGGGCTTTGTATATTTGAATTCTAAAGTATCAGCATCTATTTCCACGTTTATTACGCTTTTGTAAGTTTTTTTGGTGCCGTTTTTATATGAATTTATCTCATTTGAATCTTTATATGACGAATTCTCGCTAAATTTTCTACCATTTAAATTTTGTACTACAACAAACATACCACTGAATAAAAATTTTTTATTAAAATTAGTTTGACCCCGTACATTTTTGTAACGTTGTATTCTAATAGAATCAAATTTGATTGCATCATCATTTATTTTTTTCATATCACCTTTTACAGCATTAAGCTGTGTTTGTAATGCACTTGACACATCCGTTACGGATTGCCATAAAGTATTGAACTGTTCTGTTAGAGTAGTCATTTATGAATAAACAAAATATAAAAAAATTTACAAATAAAATTATTTTTAATAAAAAAAGGACTTTATATACAATTTGCCTTTTAGAGTTAGGGATAGAGGGTTTTTTATTTGTTTTTATTTTTTTTATTTTTTATTTAATTGTTAACTTTAATACATTTGGCCATATCTCTTTTTACAGATTGGACCTCTTTAATATACTCATCTATGGTCATATTCATTGATGATTTGATAGTGCTATAGAATCTATATACATCAACTTCTTGACGTTGCCCAATCCTGTGAGCTCTGGCAATGGCCTGTTCTTCTACAGCAGGGTTCCAGTGAGGGCTAGTGAAATAAACTTCACTGTATTGTTGTAAATTAAGACCTTCACACCCTGTTTGGATCTGAACTAACAGGATCTCAGGCGGGCGTTGAGTCAAAATTTCGTGACGTTCCTTCATACTTAGACGTCCATCAAATTTAGCAACAACAAATTTATCCTTCAATGCCTTCTCTAGAAAATCCATTTCTCCGCGGAAATGACAAAATACCAACTTATCCTTACCGTTATCATTGGCCTTAATTTTGTCAACAACAGCGCTCATTTTACTATGAGTCTCAACCTTTTTCAATAAATTTAGGTCAATATCATCATCAATAGCACCACGCTTGATTTTTGATTCTAAAGCATTTAAGACTAATTTAGGATAAATACAGCATTGTCTAGACCTAGTTAAGAATCCCATCCAATGATCAGACAAATAACTGATATGCTGGTCAACATTGGCTGATGTAATGGTTCCAACAAAAGGTAAGAACGCATGAACATCTCTAAGGAATTTTTCCTCATTCTTACTGTCGCTCTCCACATCAATGGTATGAACATTACAGTCTGGCATTTTGATACCAACACTCTGTTTTGTTCTACGTAAAACCTTACTAACTAGTAAGGGTTTAAGTTCTTCAAAACTCATAACGCTTACCCCTGCCAAATGAAACAAGTTCATAATATCACGTATCTTATTATTGATAGGCGTTCCAGTCATAAACCAGCAACTAGTATCGGGCGCTTGATTACCGTGTAACGCCTTAGCGCCGGCGAAGGTGTTAGTTTTATGGTTACGCAAATGATGAGCTTCATCATAGATGATTCTATCCCAATCCATGATCCATAAATCAGCACAATAGTTTCTGATGTTACGGTTTGCAATCATACCATAAGTAGTAACAACTACTATCTTCTCAGCACTATTAACCTTTAAGAAGGCTTCATCATTGGTTCCTTTACTACCACGCCATACGTGAAGAACAGATGCTAGTTCAGGGCAAAACTTCTTAATAGCATCACACCATTGGTCAACCAAGGCCGGTGGTAGAACAATTAGGTTACGTTTGCGGGTTTCACCATTACACATCATTAACCCTAATGCTAAAATGGTCTTACCCAAACCCATTTCATCTGCTATGATACCGCCTGTCATCATAGCATCTGATTCCTGTGCTACAGCCCACTTAAACCCACGTTCTTGATGTGCCTTAGCACTAAGACCGGATTTAAGAACCCAGTTAGAGAAAGATGTGGTTGAACTCATACTTAAATTTGTAGTGTTTTGTTATTTAGTAGGTAAATATTGTTTTCAATCTTGATTTGTATACTTTCCACATGTAACAGAACACGGATTTCAATTTAGAAATATGATTAATGGTATCTCTATGTTATAAATAAAAAAACCTTAATTATAAGGATTTTTTATAGTGATATTTATATGTTAAATGTAATAATATTTAATTTATTTATAGTATTTGGTATTCTAATTATAACGTTGCTAGCACTATTAATTAATGTAAATGTCCAGCGGAGATAGGTTGAGAGGGGGCAGGAGATTTTTTACGGTTAGATAAGCTTAGTAGGGTTTCAGCCGCTACTTCTTCCTCTGTTTGACCAATAGGTATGAACCCGTAATCGTAGAGAATTTTGGTAGGGAGCTTGGTGATATCAACTACAAAGTTGGGCGTAGTCTTAGCAAATGCCACTTTTGGCAATACTATTCCTAGCTTCTTCAATTCGGCCTGATATTCAGCTGTATGCTGATCTATTTTTCCGGTTTTGATGAGTCTCATTTGGAATTTTCCGGCTGAAGTTTTATAGTCATTTCTTACTTTTGGTAGGTAATGAGTATACGCTCTTTGGTGGCAAAATTGGTATAGTTTTTTACCACTAGGCCATTCATAGCCTCCCATGTTGTAGCATAATCCTAGTTTATCGCTCTCATGATAGGTGAGTCCTAGGTATTCTATCGGCTGGTAACTAGTGACCTTTTTGATAGGTGTTTGGTTAAATTTTTTAACAGGGCTTAGGAATAGGGATAGTGAAGGAGAGTGGGAGATCTCATGCGGGTTAGATTCTCGCCACATAATAAGGTGTGGCTGTTTAGAGCAGTCAATATTAATCATTCGGCGCCTACCTGGGTAGTGCTTGTGCATATAGTTAGGGTCAATTAAGGTGAATTCAGAGCCGTGTTTTTCGTGATATTCCTTAAGTGGTTTAAGGTCTGCGTCTTTCATATCCCAAAATCCAAATCTTCTGGTGCCTGTTAATCCTACTATAGTAGCTATTTCACCCGGGATAAGGGAGATGTTTCCAGCTTCATCTACCTTAAATAATTCGTGGGCTTCAATATGGAGGCTTTTAGGCTCATTTTTGAAGCGGGTGCTTTTCCTTAAACGGTTAGGCAAATACTTAATTCCACCGCCATATAATGCTGTCATAGTCTGGCGGAAGGTGCTGTTATCCTGTAGTAAATGATGAATAGGGGTGCCATATTGGTGTAGCATTCCTTGAGCATCATCACCTGCTTTTCGCTTCTTATAAGTAGCTGGATTTAGCTTCTCCTCCATTGTAGGCTCAGTTACCTTAAACTCATCCTTATATACCGCGTTAGCAGTATTGTAGAACTTAGTAGCCTTAAGGGCTTCTCTGATTTCCTTAGTATCAGCTGTTAATCCTATTACAGCTACGCCGTAGGTATCTAGTATTTTTAATACTTGATCAGGATGCTGTGCTGTGACCAGCGTAGCGTTAACTTCAATTGGGTTGGTATTGGTTTTGGTAGTCATTTTGATTTTTTGATAGGGGTTTATACTTACCACATGTAACAATTAAAAATTTCAATTTAGTTATGTGGGCGGTGTTAGAATTAGGGTTATTGGCAAAATTAGAAAAAATTTTGGATAATTATAAATTGAAGTTCATGATCTGTTACATGTCAAAAATATAAAACAACCAGTCAAACCCAGTCAACAAGCAAATAACACTACAAACCAAACAAATATGTCCGGATTCACAGTTAAAGTAACCCTTGTAGGCGGCAACAAACGCCAACAGCGCCCTAACAGGCAACAGCGCCCTAACACGCGTAGACCACGCCAATCTAGGCGCAATCTAGGTGCTTTCTTAAAAGCGCCTACGGTTGATAGTGAAGGTTTCACTAGTGTAAAAGCTAGAAGGCCTATGAGACGCGACCGCGCTCAGTCTCCTCTAGGTGCTAATAGGAGCTACAATGCTAACAGCTTTGCAGCATTGGACCGTAGCCCATCTCCTCCTACTAAGCAGGTAGAAGGACCTAAGGTTGTGAAGACTAAGGCACCAATAGGCGCGTGGGGTGCTAAGTCAGCAAATGTATTAGCTGATAAGCCTATGAAACCACGTGTTTCATTTGCTAATGATAGCGTCAACCTTATGAAGCCTACGGCAGCAGAGACCAGAGAGTATGAAATAGGCTCTGCTACGGGTGAGTTTATTGAGTATCCTGCTGAAGAGGAATACCTTAAGCTCAAGAGTAGTAAGAGTGCGTGGCGTCCAAAGTCAGTTCCTCAAGTTAAGGAAGAGTGCCGAGAAGACGTGTATGATGCGCGCGTGAGTCTGAACAGGGCTGCTTATGAGGTATTCAACCAAGAGCCAGTGCCTAGTTACATTGGTAGTTGGGCAGACGCCTGTGATAGTGATAGTGACGACGACGATCAAGTAGTCCTTAGTGTAGATAGCCTAGGACGTCCTGCCACTGACAACTCAGCGTGGTAATTATATAGCATTAATTATAAAAAATAAAAAAAATAAAAACAAATAAAAAACCCTCTATTTCTAACTCTAAAAGGCAAATTGTATATAAAGTCCTTTTTTTATTTCGTGAAAAAAGGTATTAACGGCATTTCACTTATAGTAAGTATATGTTAATAGGATTATATATTGTAGATACTATTATTATAGTAATTGTTTTTTATGGGTGTTGTTGTGTTAAACCGGAATATTTATTATCAAAAACCAATGAGGAAGATTATTTGGATATAGAAAATCCCAATTATTTATCTTTTGAAGAATCAGAAATAAATTGAATTAAATAATATTTTGTTTATTAATTAAACAATGACCAGTAAGGACCCTGAAATTCAATATATATATGACCAAATAAATGAATACAAAACTACACAACCGTATAACTGTAGTTGTATAAAAAAATGCGATGATTGTTATGAGAAGGCAAAGGTAATGAAATCAAAATTACCAACAGCACTTGAGTTAGAAAGGTTGATAATACGTTTAACTGGAGTCCAATATGGTTTCAATTCTCGTCCAATGAAATGGGACGAACCATTTAGTCTAGCAACTTCAAAAGAACAATTAAATTATTCAGATTCTATTTATCATATAATATTTATTGAATATGGGTTAATTCTATTTATGACTATGAATATGATAAAAAAAATCCCTATATTGAATAGTATTCTTTTGGAGAATAACGGATCCGATAAACCATTACGGTTAAGCTATGTGGATGTCAGATTAAAAAAGGAGTTTAAAGGACCTATAATGTATATTACAAGATTAGAACCATATAGCTTGGTTTTTGGTAATCCACCTGATGATTATCAAATGAATATAGATAGGACACCACCGGGCGGAAATCCAATAAATTTTAAAGAAAAATGGTTCAAATTTGATAATGTTGGTGAATGTTTAATGCATAAAAATTGGTATGTATAAAATATATTTAAATAAACTATCTAAAAACATTTTTTCATTTTCTATTAATATGGCTTCTGGTAGAATTAAAAAAGAATTGCAAGATTTATGGAAAGACCCCCCTGCTTATTGTAGTGCCGGTCCAGAAAATGATGATGTTTTCAATTGGTCCGCGACTATTATGGGACCAAAGGATTCAGTATACGAAGGGGGTGTATTTAAAATTAGCATAAAATTCCCTGAGCGTTATCCTTTTAAACCGCCAAAATGTAAATTTATAACCCGTATATATCACCCAAATATTAATATGGGTGGTGGGATTTGTTTGGATATTTTAAAAGACCAATGGAGTCCTGCTCTAACAATATCAAAAGTTTTATTATCAATATGTAGTTTGCTATGTGATCCAAATCCTGATGATCCACTTGTTCCATCAATAGCAACACAATATATGGAAAAAAGAATGGAATTTGATCTAACCGCTAGAGAGTGGACACAAGTTTATGCTCAACCGTAATAAATATTTATTATACGTGATAAATATTTATTTTTTTATTTTTTTAATTAAAAATCCACAGCAACCTACTGCTACTTCTTTTACAGAATTTATATCTAATTCTCCTTTACTAGCAGCTACTACAAGATCAATGGTAGAACCAATAACTCCTTCTTTCAGCATATCTAATAAAAATTTTTCTTTATCATCAGAAATTGGTGCATCTTCAATAATTTGTTTTATTAATTTAACTGCTAAATCTTTTTGTCTTTCACCTTTTACTTTTGTTAGTTCAACAGCTTCTATTGTTACTTGAACAATGGACATTATATTTTCAACATTAATTTCCTTGTCTTTTAGTTTTTCTTGTGCGGATTTTAACGCGTCAACAAAGTCTGGCTCTTGTTTAACTTCTTCAACAATCAATTCCACTTCTTTTACGGCAACTTCTTTTTTTTCTTCACTCATTATATAAATTATAAATAAATTAATTATTTAACAAACTTAAAGACAATTAGTCATTATAATTTGTATGGAACCATTACAGCAACATTTTTAAGCCAATAGTTATCTTACTATTTCCGGAGGGAATTATTATTAAACGGTGAGACATTGAATTGTCAACCAAATTAATATAATCCAATGCTAATTATAGCATATCTTGATTTGGGTTCCAGTAAAATCTTCATCTATGTTGACTGCTATTCATTAGCATAGTAGATGAAGTTATCAACCGAAAGTTGCCTACGATGCCTTTCTTGTGTATACTTGCACAATATAAAGTTGATAATTATTTATACCAACTACATCATACAGCAAACCAAAACTAAATTATTATTATCGATGTGGGCACGCGTTATAGGAATATGATGAAAAAGATGAAAGCTCTATCATCATAACAGATTTGGCCAAATCTTAAAAGCTAGCTATAGCAATGATGTATGAGGATGAATTAAGATTCATCCGATGATTATATTCATTATTTTTTTTTTGAGGGAGAATGACGGAGACCGAAGGGGAATTATAGGAATTGACGGAGAATAAATTTACTAATATGTTAGGACACAGCAAACCAAAATTTGAGATCATAATATAGATCACAACAATACCATTGGTATTGTATGACTATTGACAACAAGGAAAGACTTGATGACTTATGGAAAGACATATGACTACTAGGAAAGATAGGACCTCTTAACAGTAATTGTTATTGTTATAATAATTTTAAAAAACTTATTATAACATGAATATATATACTAATAATATGTCAATGGAAAATCCAGAAGAAGAAAATAATAATATATGGGATAGAATGTTTGTAATATCTGGTGCTCAAGAAATAATAAGAATGCCTGTCAAAGCGGAAAACGAACAAATATCAGTTAGACCATCATTAAGTGATTCTGATAAATATGCTTTTGAATTAGGTGGTAAATTACAATATGAGAATGTATGTACTGGAGATAAAGAAAAAATGCAAAAACATAATTTAGACATATGCACATATGGTAATACATTAACTTATTTTGGACCAGCTGTTTATAATATGACTTTTGAAAAATTTTGGTTAGGAAATGCGGCAGACGTTGAGGAGAAAAAAAAATATAAAGGTTTTATTGGATTTATAAATGAACAATTAAAAAAAATTTCATCTAGTGGACCAGTAAATTTTTATTTAGGAACGCATCACAATAGATTAAAAAAAACAATTTTTCAAGGAATATTAGATACAGATAATAAAAAACATTTTGCCAATTGTTGTTGTATAAAAATGTCAAAAAAATCAGGACAATGGCAAATAAAATTTGTATTTGAAGGTTTCCCTGATAAACCCGAGGGCAAAGATTATTTTAAGAACACGGGCAACCCTTTCTCAAGAGGAACAGAAGGTATCAAAGATCCACAACCATTAATAGAATATTTATCCGGGATACAAAATGATAATGTAAATATTTATATTATACGTCACGGTAATGCGTTTCATAATGCGCCCTTACGTTTAGTTGGAAAGACCGGAATGAATAGGCCTTTAGATAGTTGCTTAACACCATTGGGTATAATACAAGGAGAAAATTTGGGAAAAGATTTAAAAAAAGAAGGTCATTTAAATGGGACAAACGTTTGGTGTACTTCATATATGAATAGAGCAATGTTAACTATATTACAAGTGATGAAACAATCAGATGGATTATATCAAAGATTGGAACAATTTAGAAAATTTTATATAAAATATTCTATGGCAGAGCTATATAAACGTCTTGTTAAAGATGAAACTGATTTAACAAAATGGAATGAAAACATTAATAAATTGATAGAATCATCTGCCTCTAGAAAAATAGGACGTCCAACTGAAGTTCAAGAAGCATTAAATGCTTATATGAGTCCGGGTGGTATTTATTTTCCTCAAAAATATTTTAATAAACAAAGTGATTTTAAAATAGCCGATATTGTTAAAATGAAATTTCCTCCGAAATTTACATTTAAATCAAAAAAATTAGGCATTACAGGTATAGGAACATTTGGTACTACATCTGAAATTGATGGTGGAAGAAAGAAGAGGACGCGAAAAAGAAATAAATTAATGTGTCCAAAAAATTGTTGTGGTCTTCCAGTAATAAAATGTGGATGTCCCGAAACTTGTCCACATTGTAATTGTCAAGAAATTAAAAGATTAAGAAGATTATTAAAAAGAAAAACATGTAAGAAGAGGAAGAAAAAAACAAAAAAAAGAAAGAGAAAAAAAAGCACTAAAAAAAAGGCACGTAATAAATATAAAAAACAAAAACGTAAAACTAAAAAATATTAATATATATAAATGAATTCATTAACTAATATAATAACAATATCTACAGTAATAGGATTGGGAACAGCAGCAACAACATTTATGGGAAATATGATATATCCAAATATTATTGATTGGAGAGATTATGCTGGATTGGGCATTTTAGGATGTCTAATTAGTTCTCATTATGCGCTTACAAAATCAAGACATTAATTACCATTTCATATTTATATATGTAATATATATAAACATGAATGAAAAAGAGGAAACCAAGAAAATGGAATTAAGAATAAAAGAACTGGAAACAGCTATACACCTTAATGGGTTAAATAAAAGAGATGGAAGCGGTGATGTAAATAAAGATGGATTTGTTAATGAAGGTGATTCTAAACAAATTTTAGATTTTTTAGTAGGTAAAGGAAGTTTAGACGAAGATAATATTTCAAACGCCAAGGTAACTCCAGGAAATGATACGGTGGGACTAATAGATATTATAACAATTCAACGTGAAATAAATAATTTAGTTAATAAAGTAAATAACATAGTCCCTGTATCATTAAATGATAAATCTATTGAGGTCAGAGAATTGAAGGGTAAAAAATTAAATTTTGATGAAATAACGACAAATAATTTAAAATTAAAAAATAGAAATTTATCATCAGATATACAAGATTTAAGTAAAAATGTACAAGAATTAAGATTATTAAGTGGAAAAGATGGTTCTTTTAATAGTATTTCTACTAAAACCTTAGATGTCAGTGATGAATTAAAAATTAAAGGTGAAAAAATAATTACATTATTAGAAGAAAAACAAAAGAAATTGGAAAAAACATCAGAATTAAATATAAAAAAATTAATAGTGGAAAATGAAATAATATTTGGTTCTAAAAAAATTGATATTGGTGAACAAATAGGAACGTTTGAAGAGCAATTTGGAAAGATAGATGTTTCAATGAATGTCTTAATGGAAGGTGGATCTACTAAAAAACAAATAAATGAAATAACAACTGCTTATAAAGCAGCAGATCAAAAAATATTGGATCAATTCGATGAAAAATTAAAAGGTTCGGCAAATGAATATGCACAATCTTTATCCAAATCAGAATTAAATGTAACGAAATTACAGGTATCCGATGCAATTAGTGGAGGGACATTAGATTTTCAAGAAGGAACAATTAAAAATTTAAGTATTACCAAATTAACAGTTGGTGGTATTGATGTATTTAAAGAATATGATGATACTATAGAGATTTTAAAAGAAGGTCTAGAGGTTGTTTTAAGTTTATTATCAGAGTTTTTAAGAAAAAATTCTTCTGTATAATTATATTTATTCATAAATAATAATAAATATAATTATCTACGTCTCCTACGTGACTTTCTACGTCTTCTACGTGATTTTCTACGTGATCTTCTACGTGATTTTCTACGGGATTTTCTTCGTGATTTTCTTCGTGATTTTCTACGTTTTCCACCATCCACTTTTTTCCCCAGGGCTTGTCGTTTTAGGTATTCCATATCGCCAATAAAACCCTTTCGTTGAGCTAATTCTTTCGAACCTTCTTCATCTTTTCTTCTTTCTTCTGCTTGTCTTGCGGCAATTGCTCTTCCTTCAGCAACAAATTCTGCTCTTTTTGCCTTAAGTTCAGGAGACGCATTAACTGCTTCCTGTCCTCCATTTTTCCAATTAAACCAATATGCTCTGCTTGTTTTTCTTGCATCTCCACAGGCTTTGTCTGTTGTGCCAGGAATTGTTACGGTTCTTCCCATTACAACTCTTTTTTTTCTAGGACACGGACACTTTTCCATGGGACATGGCCCGGTTCTTCCACCTCTTTTACGCGTTCGTTTTCTTTTTCTACGTACCATTCTTTTAGTACGTTTAGATTTTCTTCTTCGCCGTCCACCTTCTAAACCCTTAAATACATTACCGCCACAAGAATCAAATTTTCCGCCACCATTAAATTTTTTTAATGATGATTCACAAAAAGATTTCCCTACAGGGACGCCTCCCATTTCTGCCCAATCTTTTCTACCAACAATAGCCGGTTCACCGGAACCTTTTCCGCCACCCGCTGTTTGTGGAACAACCTGAGCCGGTCCGTCGCCTGTTACAAGATTACCTAATACCTCGGTAACTTTTGAAGCGGCTTCCTTTGCTATCTTTTTTGCTTTATTTCCATATTTACCTCCTTGGTCTTCTACTGCCTCCCTTACACTTTTACCTGATTCCATATATATATATTATGCGATTATATTTTCCTTTCTAAATATAATGTTTATATAGGCTAATATGAAAATAAAACAACATTACATATATTCTTATTCCGATTTACCAAAATTTGGGTGGTTACAGGCGTGTTTATGTTGTAGAGAATTCACATCACGCGAAATATTATTTAAAGTTGTAAAAGATCCATTAGTATCAGATATAATACATGAGTTTTATATTCATATATGTCCACGATGTAAAAAAAAGACTACAAACATATATGAATATATTGAATTTAGCAAATTGGCAAATAAAACAATAAAAAGAAGATTTCATGATTTAATCACCGGTTGATCCATGACCACCAATACCACGGGATGTTTCATTTAAATCTTCTACTAATCTTACAATATCAAACGGTTTAAGATCTGGACTACATAATTGCCAATATCTTTTTCCTTGTTCTAATGTTGGGTTCCTTGTAGGTAAATTATGATAATCCATAGCAGCTTTTAAATTACCGCGATAACCACTATCAATAATACCCGTATTGTTTGCTAAACGGTAACTAGTTTTATAAATACTGGAACGTGTATACATATAATACGCACTAGGTTTTCGGTGTTCTTTTTCTTTTATATCACTATATGTAATACCATCAGGGTACTCAAATAAAGCACATTGAATTTGTGTATCAACTAATGTTGTTTCTACATTAGTGTGATCCAATGGACAGTATATATCAAATCCACTATCTGGAAATTTATTTTCTTTTATCATTATTTTATGTTTTTCTATTTGTTCTTCGTATAACGGTTTTAATATACTATCATCGCCTACAATTTTAATTTCTAAAATCCACATTTGTAATTAATTTAAATGATATAACATTTAAATCAATTTTTTAAATATGTTTACAACTTTGAATATTTGCTAATTGACTTTCAAATGGTTTATTACCACAAACACGTTTAGATTTTCTAGCAAAAGTTTGTAATGAAGCATAATTAAACATTCTGGGTTTTGTAATAATCGCCTTTTTAGAATTCATATACTGACTATATGAACGTTGTTTAAAACGTCCCAATACTATTTTATTTTTATTGGCATTATTTAATTCTAAATTACCTTGATTAATAAGTGTTTTATTATTATTAACGGTATTATTTTCATCCGCTGTTGGTGTATAAGTATTACCAACAACAATGGCGGCCGCTTTTTTATCAGCAATAATTTTCTCAACATCTTTTAAATTTTTTTCAGCTGTTTTAATTTTTGTTTTAGCTGTATCAATAGCTTTTAGTCTATTTGCAATTTCGTTAATTTGATCTTGACCCGCACGTCTAGCATCAATAGATAAAGTAGTTTTGCAAGATTCTCCGGATTGAATACAGCCTGTATCTTTTTTTGTTAAATTCGGACAAGAGGTAATATCATCTGTTTCCAGATATACTTTACTTTTTTTATTTTCCAAATATATTTCTGTACTATTATCTGGCATTCTTTTAAAGACATTTTTTTTAGAAGCCACCGCGTCTAAATGTTTTTTTTCTAATGCTTTTTTATTTTCCAAATTTGTTTGTGCATCATTTAATGTATTTAATTGTTGAGCATTGGGTGTACCACCATTTAATTTTATATCGGCAATAACTTTTTCAGCAGCTTCAAGAGTTTTCCTTGCATTTGTGACATCTATAGAATATTGACTTAATGGACAATTTGAACAACCTTTTAATTTCATATCCATATAAGTTTTATAAGAATAATGAACAACGGGCGCAACTTTACGTTCTCCTATTGAACAACAGCTATAAGCACTAGCTCCTGTATTAGTAGAACTAAGGGAATATAGGTTTGTTTTGCGGATATTATTGTGTCTTGAATTTTCAATATACCTTCTTCTCATAATATAAGAACCACCACTACCGCCAAAGGAATAATTATTGTTAATACCAGCGGGATCTTGCATTGCTTTTGATTTTCTTCTCCTAATATAGTTTGACATTTATAATATAATTAGAAATTAAATTAATAAATAATATCTATTTTCGGGTTTATCTTTTAAACATCTTAATAATGCCCAATATAATTTTGTTTCTAAAATGATATCTAAATCTTTTTCATATTCTTCAAAATTATTTTTATTAATATTATTAATAGAAAAGCAAATAAGTTTTGCTAATGAATAAAATATATTTTGTTTATACATTATTTGAGTTGGAATTTCATTTATATTTTTAATTTCTGGAGAGATAAAGTTATTTTTTTTAAAAAGTTTATTAATTTTAATAATGTTTTTTTTTACTTCAAAATGTTTATCTATATTCAAAAATATCATACTAACATTTTTATCATCTGTTTCTATTATAACGATATCTTCTGGTTCTATTTCCAAGTATCCAAAATTTTTTTTCTCTAATTCTTTAATTTGATCACCTATATCTATAAACATTGATTCACAATATTTATATGATAAAGTTTTTTCTCTTGATAAATAATCTTTTAATGTTTCAATATTTGTTGCTTCAAAAACTATTTTTGTATTTCTCTCCATTTTTACTTTTACATATCTAGAAATAAACTTTAAAAAAAATGTATATCTTAAATCTTTTAAATTAAATGAATACAATCCTTTTTTGTCTTCATTTAATTCTATAACACCCTTAAAAATACTTTTCATATAATATACATAAACATTCTATATTTATTCTATTTTTCTTATAACATCATCTAAAACACCAGTTGTTACAAATTGTAAATTCTCTCCACTCAATGAAAAATCATTCGGTGTCAATATACTCCAATCCGTAGACGGTTGTAAAATACCAATCCTAGTATATATATATCCAACTAAGGCAGCACACCAAAACCTGCTTGTTTTTTGTGGTGCGTCATCTTTATGGAAAAATGCTTCGACCCAATCTTTTGGCACAATATCATATGGTTTATCATAAACTATATTATGTATTTCTTGTAATTTTTCTTTTGTAAATAGGTCATCAACCGTATTACCGCAAGTAGGGCAAGATTTCCATAAGTTTCTTTTTAATTTTCTTACAAAAACGTGTCCCTTATCTTTATAAGCATCTAAAATTTCTTGTAATGGTGTAATTTGAACACCCAATTTTATCTTACCATCTTGGGGGTCAGATTTTCCTTCCCAACTTGATTCCCATACATACAATCCTTTTAATGGCGGAATATCAGAAAAAATTGGATCACGTAATACCATAGCAATATGGGTATAATTGCTATGGGTCCCCCAAGAAATCATTTTTGTAAAAGGACGAAAAAACCAATTAGAACTATCTGAAACAAATAATAATAAATCTCCTGTTTGTAGGTCACTCATTATATTATATATATTGGAGAGAATTTTAAATTCTAATAAAAAAATAAAAAAAGCTATCTCCGGTCTTCATTTTATAATTTTAAAATTTAATCATCGCTGAACATGCTTTCAACCATTTGCCCAACCATATATCCAAGCATAAAATCGGCAAAATCTGGGTCCGTTGAACAAGCATTACACACCGTTGATAGAATTATACCCGCAATAATGAAGATGATAATTTTTGTAATGATGTGAAGTTTTCTATATTTAAGTTCCTTCACTTGAATTGGAACACACATTGGCGTTTTTTGTTTTGGAAAATCAAATAGACCCGTGTCTATATTCACCGTATTATATTTAATAATTTTTTCTTTTTTGCTATGCATTGCCTTTTCAACTATCATACCGGTTATAAAACCATTATGATAGGAGTCGGCAGTTACGCCAACAAATAGTGTAAGAATAGCTAAGGTAAAGATTGTTAACTTCATGGTTGTGTGATTAATTATCACTTGTAATGGATAAACAACTTCAATTTAATTTAGTTATTGATCCATTACGAATTAAAAAAGCTATCTCCCGTCTTCTTTTTTTTGTTTTTTATTTTTTATTTTTTGTTTGTTTTTTTATTTTTTATTTTTTATTAAGTTGGTATACTAATTTTACTATCTATTTACATTGAGCTAAGCTCCTTGAAGTTCTCCACACGGTTTGCTACCTGTTCCTCCGTAGCCCAATCCTTGTGGACAAAACCACCTTCACCATCAGGCACATAGCCTTCAGTATAAGCTACCTCCGCTTGCCTAGACGCAATTGGGTCTTCGCCTACTACGCCTTTTTTGTCCTCTACAATCTCACCCTCATCATGATCGTCAGCGGCCGGCTTACGCTCTGATAGGTCTAGACGCTCTCTGCGTTTAACACGTGGGACCATATTCACCTTAACCGCATACTCCTTCTTCTTAGGACCTTCTGCGGGGCGTTTGGAATCGCTAATGCTGGCCTTCCAATACCATTGCTTCTCGTAGGCCACTTGGATTTCGTTGCCATCCTGGAGATGCTGTAAGGTTTCACGGTGGTCTCTCATGTTCCATTTGCCCGGCGCAAAATGGACATAAGCACGCTTGTAAGCTAGCTTACCTTCTTTCCACACCGGAATAAGGTCCACACGCTCTACAAATCCCATACCTGTGTCAATGAAGGCGCGTTTCACGTCAGTCCAACGCTTGTTGGCAAATACACGTGGCACACACAGGCTAATACCCTTTGCGGGGTCACTGTTGACACTGAAATAATTTTGACTTTTGTTTGCTGACATTTTGGAAATTTGGGTTGACATACAAATATAACTGTTTAACTTGGGGGTTGAATACTTTTGACATGTAACGACCCGTGAACTTCAATTTAAAAAACTTTTAAAGTTACAGTTAGGGTTTATATAATTAAATTGAATTCAAAATATCCGGATTTTGTTATTGAAAACAAAATTATCATGTGTAAAAATTTAAAAATCTTACCAAAAGATATTGTAGAATATATAATATCTTTTGACCCAGAAGGATTGATTAAAAGAGAAAACGAAATAGAAAAAAAGAAAATACAAATTGTTTGTAAAGTAATAATGGAATTGATGCAACCAGATAGAGAAATAAAATGGGGTGCTTTTGGTCATGGTAGAATGATGTGGAAGTTATCAAAAGACGATGAAAATTTTAAAATGACAAAACAATATAACGGTTATTGGGCTATAACTCACCAAGGAAATAAATTTGTTATGAAATCTAATTAAATTGAATTCAAAATATTCCATATTTTTTGATAATAGAATGTGTAAAAATAAAACCGCTAGAAATACAAATTATTATAGAAGAAATAAACTGGAAAGAAACATTGTTCATGAATGTCCTTATTCGAATTGTAATTATGAAACAACTGGACCAAAACAAACATTGACAAACCATATAAATGCAAAACATAAACCCGAATCTGAACGTCCTTTTCAATGTAAATTTGCGGATTGTAATAGGGGATTTGCACAAAAATGCTTGCTTCAAAATCATTACAAAAAAGTCCATAAATTTAAAGTAAATTTAAAAAAAAATAGAACAATTGTAGAATATCATATCAATACAGATAAAGCCCAATATGAACCAACAACAAAATCGACTATTAATAGATTTAATTATTATAGACAAAATCCAATTATAAAAGCTACAAAGTTGGGCACATATGAATTTCTTCCTGGAAAATTTCTCAATGCTAATCATATTCATTATGATGCCAGAGAAGGTTATATAAGTTTAAAAACCTATAACGTGGATCAAATGAAACCAAAAATCAAAAAAATCAAAAAAATCAAAAAAATCAAAAAACAAAATATATCCAGATAAGTTTATAACTTTATAAAATTTTTTTATTAATATATACAATGCTTTCTACCAAAAATAAATATTTACACAAACAAATATTGACATATTTAGGTAATAAGAGAAAACTAATTTTCAATATAGATTCGGTTATAAATATGATACAGGATGATTTTGGAGAGAAAATAAATAGCATAGGCGAAGGATTTTCTGGAAGTGGAATTGTTAGTAGAATGTTGGTTGACAAATGTAATAAATTATATACTAATGATATTGCCGGATATTCAAAAACATTAAACGAATGTTACTTACAAAGTTATAATAAATTAACCGAAAATGATAAAGATAATATCGATAAATTAATAAAACAATGTAACTTATGGATGGATGGAATAAATACAGTAATACCATTAGTGTATGATAAAAATATTCCTTCTTTCATTCAGAAATATTGGGCTCCAAAAGATGATAAAAATATAAAAATAAATGAAAGAACATATTTTACTACAGAAAATGCTATAAGAATAGATAGAGCCAGATATTTTATTGAGAATTATGGAGAGAAATATAAAATATTTTTATTAGCACCCTTATTAGTAGAATGTTCCATTCATAATAATACTAACGGACAATTTTCAGCTTATTTTAAAGATGAAAAAGCAGAGAAAGGCAAGTTTGGTGGAAAAAACGAAATAGATATGAATAGGATTACTAGTAAAATAATTCTCCCAAATCCATTATTAATTAATCACGATACAAAAGTAATCGTAGAACAAAAAGACACAAATGAATGGATTAAATCAATTGATAAAGTAGACTTAATTTATTATGATCCACCTTATAATAAACATCCATATAACATTTATTATTTTTTATTAGATATAATCAATGAATGGAATACCGATATTGATATTCCTGATACATATAGGGGACAACCTAAAAATTGGATAAAATCACCTTGGTGTAGTTTTTCTAAAGCCAAAAAAACATTTGAACAATTGATTACAGATACAAAAGATAAAACTAAATTTTTAGTTTTATCTTATAATAATAAAGGAATAATTCCATTAACGGATATGGAAATAATACTTAAAAAATATGGCCAAGTTTATAAAATACCTGTAGAACATAAGACATATAATAAATTAAAAGGTATAGCGGCATATAAAAGAAAAAAAAAATTTGATAAGGTTAAAGAATTTTTATGGCTGGTTGATTTTAGGTAAATTTTGTTTAGAAATACTAGCACTACATTTCCAATACCAACCATCATTTTCATCGTAAATAATCTTAAAATTATCATTTTTTAACAATATATCCCTGGCTTTTTGTGATAAATCTTTATTATTCCATATTAAATGTATAAATACTTTATTGATTTTATTAATTTTAATAAGATCAATTTTTATAATATTTCCAAAATTATATTTTTTAAAAATAGTAATCACAAACTCTTTGGTAATTGATTTGTGAACTTTAGGTATACAAATCGTTGGGTAAGTTTTGTCCATAGTATAAGGGTATTTTATATCTAAGGATTTAAATCAATTTAATTGTCGTTTCTTATAAATAGGTATATAATTAACCAAATTAGACGTAAGAATTTTATAATGTAGTTAGGAATTGCTGTAAAGAAACGTTTATCACCCCAATAAATATTGGTAGATTTCTTTTAAATATATTATTTAATTAAATTAAATTGATTTTAATCTTTTAAATATATTTAAAAAGAAAATATATCAATATGTCAAGAAGTTATATGCCCCCAAAACAAAATAACCGTTTTAATTGTTTAAAATCTGATGGTGTTTCTCAAAGTAGAAAGCCAGAAAAAAATTTAAAGACCAATGACAGATTTGGCTATATGAGAGAAACAAATAATATATTTAAAAAAAAAGATTATGATACAAGAGAAACAGGTAATAGTAGATTTGGAGAAAGAGACCGTGGAAATTTTGATAGAAGAGAATCCAATAGTAGATTTGGAGAAAGAGACCGTGGAAATGATTATAATAGAAGAGAATCCAATAGTAGATTTGGAGAAAGAGACCGTGGAAATGATTATAATAGAAG
>Ga0315320_10000581_pt1 | contig 30176 bp, 24 predicted proteins | sample M140m21515metaG_FD_203458 | JGI IMG/M metagenome (GOLD analysis project Ga0315320, IMG submission 203458) | Ammonia-oxidizing marine archaeal communities from Monterey Bay, California, United States - M1 40m 21515 | ecosystem: Environmental > Aquatic > Marine > Coastal | place: USA: California... | reverse complement strand
TGTGCAACGAAATTAGTTTGCTCCTGCGGTGGCGACACACACCCAGAAAGACTGATGACAAGTATACTTAGCTTAGGTAGCATGCGTAAATGTTAACCACCCTAGCATTACTGTCTAGTATGTTTGCCCTACAAAATGGCGACAAGGACGGCGAGATACAGGAGCAGAGGTATCTCGACAGTGAACTAGTGCCTTCACCGATCTTGACAGCTGCCGAGCAGCTTAAAACCTTTCACTTGAAGGAAGGCTACAAAATTGAATTGGTCGCTGCCGAGCCCTTGGTCGTTGACCCGGTGATTGCAATGTGGGACGAGCACCAACGACTGTGGGTGGTTGAAATGACCACTTATATGCTCGAGCCAACGGGCGATGCAGAAAGTGACGCTAGTTGTTGCGTGGCGGTGATTACGGATAGTGATGGTGATGGCGTGCTCGATACGCGCACGGAATATTTAAATGACCTAATCTTGCCACGAGGCATCGTTCCCGTAAAAGAAGGTATGTTGATTTTATCTCCACCAAATCTGCTGCTGTGCGAGGACACCGATGGCGACTTAGTCGCTGATAAACGCACCGTCATTAAGTCTGGTTTCGAAATTGGCATCGCCTCGCCAGAACACGCACCCAACAACATGTTGCGCAGCCTCGACAACTACATCTATCTCGCTAAGCACAATGAGCGCTGGAAATGGCAAGACGGGAAACTTAGCACCGAGTCAAACTACATTGGCGCGCAATGGGGGCTAGCCGAAGATCGCTATGGGCGCAAATTCTACAATCATAATTCGCACCCGATGTTCTTCGATAAATTACCGGCGCATTATTTTGCAGGTAAAAAGCATGACTTCAAATCAGAAGTGTTGCAACAATCGATTAGTGCGCAGCGTCCGCACCCGGCGCGACAGTCGTTCGGAGTAAACCGCGCTTATCGCTCCAATACTTTAGACAGCGAAGGTTTCTTACAACAATGGACGGGATGCTGCGGTCCGTATGTCGAAGGCGAAAGCGTAATCAATGCCTACAATTGCGAGCCATGTGGCAATTTGATTCATTGCACTTCGGTGACAGCTAGCGGCGCGGTGCTTGAAGAATTCGAATTACTCACTTCCACCGACGAACGCTTTCGACCGGTCAACATCTTTGGCGGACCTGAAGATGCGATTTATGTTGTGGATATGAACCGTGGCCTATTTCAGCATAAACTTTTTTTAACTTCGTATTTACGCGAGTACTCAGAGAAAATAGGTTTAGACAAAACCGGTAGCACTGGACGCATTTGGAAAATTTCAAAGACAGCTGCTGCTCAAAAAAATGTTGGTGTAACCCCCGTAGATGCCACGCCTGCACAGCTAGTGGAACTGTTAAGCCATCCCAACAAGTGGTACCGTGATACTGCGCAACGCTTACTTGTTGACGGTGAAGACTTAAGCGCCGTAACTATCGCGGCTCTACGCAACAGCAACTCCATCCATGCAGCGCGCACTTTAGAAGCGCATGGTAGGCTGAAAGCTGAAAGCGTCTTAGTGTTTCTTGAATCTGATAACCAGCAACAGCAAATACTCGGGCTACAGCTAATGGCCTCTGTTGCTGCAGAGAACAATTCGCAAATACACCGCGCCGCTCAGCGCATCCATGATGCCGGTGGCCTCAGCGCATGGCAGAACACCCTTACTGGCGGCTCCGGTACAGCCACGGCTAAGCCAGCACCAAGCGCACCTGACGTTTTCATGCAAACTTGCGCCTCCTGCCACAATACGGATGCCCAAGGCATTGATAAGTTAGCCCCCTCATTGGTTGGCACTGCATTCCTTAATGGAAACGATGATATTCTGCATAAAATAATCACCGATGGTTATAAAACCATGCCACCGATTACGACCCTTAATCAAGATCAGCGACAAGAAATCATTGATTACTTGCGCACCTTATAATACTCGCCATGAGCAAATCCCTAGCCTTCCTCATTGCGCTTATTAGCGCTACTTCTGTTTCAGCACAATCGAACAACGACTACGCCCCGCCGGTCATCGAGGTTGATGGTCTGCGCGGAATCCCGATTGACATCCTTAGTGTTGATTCGCAAATGGTGTTTGATTTCGCGAGCAAGAGCGTCAGCGTTATTTCTGACATGAACTTCAAGATGATTGGTGAAAAGGGTTTTCCGTTATTCGATTTGCGGCAAGAAATCACCTCGGCATCACTTAATGGCGAAGATATCGATATAGCCAAGCTGGCAGCCCATGATTTCGGCAAAGGTGCTGGGACCATGCGTATTATTGAAAGCGAGTGCGCGATGAAAGTGGTAAATGTTTTACACCTCGAATACACCCTCAGCAAGCCATCATCGCCAGCAGCAATCGATATCAAGTGGGACAAAGCAGGCATGACTTTCGACACCTGGTATTCTGACTTGAACCCCGGGCGCTATGCCGAGCAGTGGTTTCCAGCAAACTTACTTTACGACCAACATCCACTTAATGTAGATCTCAAATTAGTCGGTGCAGAAAGTGAACATTTAATGATCACTAACGGAGCCACAACTGTAGTGGCAAAACACGATTGGCAACTACGCTTCTCCGAAACCTCTACCGCATTTTCACACATGATTGTGGTGGTACCGGCTAGTGAAGTCGATTTCCTTTCAGAGAAAGGTGACGTTAATGGCGAAGAAATGCGTATTGACGTCTACTGCCGTAAAGATGCGCCAACTTCTGCAGTGCACGTGCTAAACGAAACAGCCATCAGTTTGCGTAAATACAGCGAGTCGATGGGTAAGTGGGACCACGGCAATGACTGCATCGTTTATGTGTGGAAAGGTAACCGCTCAATGGAATACGACGGCGCCACCACCACCGCCCTCGGCGCGCTCGACCATGAAATCTTTCATAGTTGGTTCGGCCGTGGTGTAAAACCAGCTTCGCAAAACGACGGCTGGTGGGATGAAGCCTTCAATGTGTATTTTGCCGACGGACGCCGCCCGAATAAACGCGTGGTACAGAAGGAAGGCAAGCCGGTTACTTTGGCATCGAGCAATCCCTACAATCGTATCACTCCTGGCACTTCTTACTCATTAGGCGCCGTCTTCTTTGGACGACTAGCGTATTTACTTGGCGCCGACGAGCTGCACCAACACATGTCCGATTTCTATAAAAAGTATACTGGCCATGTTGCATCAACAGCAGATATGGAAAACTTCCTCGTCGCCGAAAGTGGCAACGAGGAAGTGCGTAAGTTGTTCGCGCGCTACGTTTATGGACGCGGCGAATAGTTAAGTTTATTACTTAACGATCAGCGGGCGTGAATCGTAATCGCTTGGTATGGCAACGCTTTTCAGATTAAGAACCGTTGGCGCCAAGTGAGTCGAATCGTAATGTACATCACCTTCGGGCAATGCTGTTTGACGGTTTGAGAAAAACACGCCTTGCACCGCATGGATGTCTACACCACAGTGGTCCCCTGACCACGCGTAATCGTTGTCGCTAACGTAAGGTCCGGCCACAGCGATAGTGTCGCCGTTTTCATCAACGCCATCTACCAGAGTGATGCCGCCGCTCGTCACACTCCAGGAAGCGCGATAACCACTAACGAAATCGATAGTTATTTCGGCAGCGCCTTCTTGTGCCCTCGTCTCCGCACTTTCTTCCGTTTTATGCACATACTTACCGCTGTACAAATCGTCGCGCAAATAAACCTTTTTGACCATCTTCTCTCCAGATTCTGGATCGACCATTTCGTACAAACGCGCTTCTATCTCTGCTAACAAGGCATCCACCTCTTCCGGTTTAACGATGCCTTTAGCCTCGCGACCTTTGATGTTAAGGTAAATTTTGCCAATAGCAATCGAGTAAGCCTGAGAGTCGTTCCAGTCGACGAACTTTAGCGTGCCCTTTTTCATTTGCTTAGCCGTTAGTGGCATCGCAACACGATTATGATTGTCGATAGTCATGAAACCTTCGTGCGCCAACCAAGCATTAAGGTCGACCTGGCGACGGAATGAATCGAATCCGTGGTCGGAAACAATCATCAGCACATCGCTGTCGGTCAACACTTCGTCGAGTAACCAGCCAACAATTTTGTCCATCTCTTTATAGATGACCAACCCTGAATCTTTAAGCGGAAAGTCTTGCCCGAAGTAATGCACAACACGGCTAGCAGCCGCTTCATCATACTGCGGATGCCGCGGGTCCATGTGATTCATCAACATGTGGCAAATGCGATCGGGTGTCCCGAAAAAGTGGAATAACACCTCCCAGTCTTGAGCCTTAACGGCAGCCTCAAGCATTTTCTTGCGCCAGCCGAGAGTGAACTCGATATCAGCTAAAAAGGCGTCATCTGACAATTCGGCATCTTTAACCGCGTGAGTCTGACAAGCCCAACCCAGCGTTTCGAATCGACCAATTTCGTCTTGAATGTCTTTAGCAAATGTAGCCGGATGCGAGGTACGGTTACCCGGAGTGATATGCTCAGGATCAACCTGGAGCGGTGAAGCGTAAATCTCTAACTCGCCCTCGCGCTCTTCAACCCAGAGGCGCACTAACGCCCAGGTGCTGAATTTTGAATTCCAGACGAATTCTACTTGGTAAAATTCCGACCAGGTATTCAGCGCTACGTTTTGAGTAACACCATCAACAGTTAGATCAATACTTTGACCTTTATTCCATTTTACAGATAGGTCGACTGTCGTTAGCGGATGAATAGGTTTCCCTAAATTATTGGTGGAGACTTCACCGATTTCACTGAGCAAGCCCACCGTTCCGGCATTGTCTTTGTAATGATTTAAAGTCAAGTTCTTTGGGCCATTAATTTTCGACGACATCTTATCGTCGAGCAAGAAAATCTTAACCGTGCTCGAAGATTTACCGTCCAGCGTTGGCTTAATCGTTTTGCGTGAAGTGACGCGCTCGGTTGCAGTCGTGTAAATCGCCGACGAGTTCAGGCCGCCAAGTGCATCAGGTGCGCCTAAGCCGGCAACCAATTTACCGTGCTTCAACTCTTCGGTTGGGTAGGAAACAATTGTTCCTTGACCTCTAAAAGGTACGCCGGCATTGTCAAGGTTCACCCAAAAGTTATCGGCCAAGTTCAGTGATTCGTATGTAGGAAACACCTTGCCCTCAGGATAAGCGCTTTGCCATGAAGAATAAAAATATCCGGCGCCACCGAGGCCAACTCCAAGGAGCAAAACACCGGCAGCCACTTTCTTCTTGGTCACGAGCACCGTACCTACTGCAGCAAGCAGCAAGCCTATTCCGAGAACCGGAAAGAAATCTTTCGGGTCAGAGTACGGCAAACCAGCTTCTAACGCACTGATTTTCACGGGCTCTTGAAAGCCAATAGTGGGCGACACTGGCGCACTACGTGTTCCACGAATAATACGAATGAAATCATAGATACCATGCTTCCCAGGGTTGACCCCGGTGTTAATGGACGCCCATGAAACAGGCGACTGCGCAGGATTTGCTGGCATAAACTCAGCAAAGGTACCCTCGGCACGTAAACGCGAAAAGTTGGGCAATTCGCCGTCGTCCATCCATTTTGCAGCATAGCCGGCGTCCATTCCGTCCATACCAAGGACGATGACCTTTTGATCCTCGGAAGAACCCTGAAATGCAGCGAAAGAGATTGCCACTACACTCAATGTGGCGGCAAAGAAAGAAAGAATGCGTTTTGTGAGCATGATTTATGGTTGGGAGACAGTTGTCTTTGTGTAAGATTAAGGTCGCGTGAGCAGTAACTCCACCCTCTTTAGTGATAAACACTCTTGGCTAATTCCAATGTTGTTGTTGCTGCTTGTCGGTGCCCTGGCTTTGGTACTAGCGGGCGACGCAAATGTAGCTGATGAGCACGCGCCGGCACCTCCAATGGCCAGCAGCAATGCCGGTAGCGAAACTGTTCAGCCAGGCATTTACGAAGGTCCAGATACCTCAATCGCTCCAGCGATTTTACGCGCTCCCACCCATGGAACTATTCGCGGGCGAGTCACATCAGCCATTTGGTCTATTTGGCCATCAGAAGTTGTTATTGAATTGATAAAGATTGAAAATAATTCAAAAATTGCGCAATTTGCCTGCCTGCGCGAAGAACCGAACTTCATTTTCGAGAATGTCCCCTTCGGTAGCTATCGGTTAAAACTTGTCGGATACCGTATTTTGGCCTTCGATATCGACGTCAAGCTAGACGCCGAAGGGCCAAACATCTTTCAAAGCATGGCGCTACGCAGTGCCGCTTCAATTAGCGGTATCGTTTTCGACACCGCCGGCAGCCCAGCAGTAAACGTACAGGTTGTCTCGCGTTTTCAACATGACCTCGAAGGCTTTTTTGTCACACCACAAATAGCCAACACGGATAGTGAAGGCCGCTTCACCATCGAAGGGGTGCGCCCTGGGCAGCACAAAGTGTTCGTCGGCGCCGAACATAGCCCACTATCAAAAACCGAAACCCTGAATATTAGTGAAAACTCACCCAACGCCTTCGCGGAATTCACTATTAACAAGTTCGGCATGGCATCCGTATTTATTGAAATTCGAGATTCCTCGGCGGACAAAATCACACTCTACAAAAAAATGCGGGTTTCGGCTGAACGCCTAAACAGCGATCCTACTTTTAGGCTAAGCCTTGACGTCAACGAAAATGGCCTTGCCCAATTCAATGCTCTGCCCCCAGGTCGCTATAGCTTTACTGCCTACGGCGGCGGTGTGCGGCGCACGCGGCAGACGACTTCGGTGATTGAAGGCCAGAACAGCGACATCAAAATTGGTGTTGGCAAGCTATAGGTCGGCAGCGGTATATTATTGGGCATGGTCCGACCTGATACCTTGATTAATCCTGCCGATTATCCCCTAGATAAAATCCTATTTGATGCCGAAGAATGCATGCGTCGCAACCCGCAGCGTTTCGAATTCTTGCAACTCACTTCGATTTTACACATGGATCTAGAAAACAACTTGATTGTCGGTCATCGCCATATCGGCGATGACGAATTCTGGATGCGTGGCCACCTTCCTGGGCGTCCGCTGTTTCCGGGTGTACTCATGATTGAGTGTATGGCGCAAATCGCATCGATTCACGCGCACCACGAACTAAAACTAGACGCCGACGTATTCATGGGCTTCGGCGCTGTCGACGGCGTTCGCTTTAGAAAACCTGTCGAACCGAACACCGACCTGATCGTCGCCGGGAAAATAGTTAAGGCATCTCCGCGCATTCCTTACTTCAAGTGGGAAGGCCAGATGATGACAGCTGCTGGCGAACCTGTCTGCCAAGCGACTATTACTGGGGCAGCTTTTTAGCTAATCTAAAAATACGCCGAGTACATCGAGCTCGGCGCACACGCACGCAGCTCCGAGCAACTCCGTGAAGGAGTCTTTAGTGCGACCGTCATCAGAAGAAATAGCTTCTTTGATGTAAGTGCCGTGCTGTGAACGTAGTCGCAACACCCGCGCATCGCCATCTGCTTCGTACGAAAGCAACTCTAGCCAACGTTCGCGCACGATATCCTTACCTCGACGATGCATCACCCGTGTCGGAGTGCCCTGCGCCAAGACCCAACGGCCACCTTCTTTAATAGCATCAAGTTTTTCGTCGATGATAGCGAAATCTAAGTCGCTATCACTAAACTCGATGCGCGCCAGATATTCTTTTTCGCAAGTCGCTTGCTTGATTTCGGCTACTCGCTTACGCGTACACGACTTAAGATCGAAAACCTCTATTCGGCCTTCTGAACGCTCGTTAATTGCGACAGCCAATTCTTCGAGGTCAATGTCCTCGCGCTTTACCTTAGTCATTTCAAAAACGAAAGGACGTCCGTTGCCAAGCATCAAGACGTCGATGTCCTCGCGCCCCGCTCCATGGAATTTGTTGCGGCGCGCCTTAAAGCGCGGCATTGCGACACGTGCGATAAGGTCTTGCACCGAGTCTCGCACCAACCGACCGAGGCCTTCACAATGATCGCAGCCACGCCCCTTGCACTCAGGGCAGAAGAAAATGGTTTGCGGCAGACCACGTACTAATTTACGGTAGCGCCCTTCAAATAAATAGCGTTGCGGGCTACCTGGGAACTGATGGGGTTGCTCGCTCACAGCTACACAAAAGAAGCGGACTTCGATTTTATTTCAGCCAATTCTTGTTGAATCGAGTCAAGGCCCTGCAGAAAAGCGTCCTGGTTCTGCGACAGGCTGTTCGCCGCCAACTCGCGATAGTGTTCGACGCCCTTCTCAAGGTTTTCTAGACAATCATTAATCGACTTCATCATGCGCTCTGAAAAATTTTCGCGGCATTTCGCAATATCACCACGCAAAAAATCTATACTTAAGCGTAACTCGTTAATGAACATATGCGGACGCCCGATGTTTAACGGTAAACGCAAGCGTCCGTAAATATGAGAGGCCATTTGCTTGAGTGTAGCTGTACCCTCAAAGTAAGCTGCATTAGGGCCGCAACAAACCGAAGCCTGAGCATCTGGGTCGATGTCCATGGAAATAGTTGCGACTCCAGCGAGGTCATGACAAATACATGCCTTCTCAAACACGGCCTGCTCGGCCGTTTGATGATCGTCGAATGCCATTGCAGCTGCGCCCACCTGCTTAAGTTTACGCTTTTGATAGGCATGGCTCGCCGTGCAAATAGGAGTCTTCGTAAACTCAGTGTCGGCCGCCAAAAAACCTTTAGGGCAACTAGAGCCTGGCTTGCCATCGATGATTTTTTGTCGGCGTTGGTTTTCACTTGCTGAAGTGCGCATCGTCCAGAAAGGAACGCCCAAGGGAGATGAAGGGCTCAAGAAAATATCTTTAGCCTTTGCGGCAATAATCTTGACCAAACTTTTATCGTCGACGTTGGTGACTTCTGGGACGAACAGGAATGAGCTTCCCCAGCCGGTACCGTCTACCGAATAAACTTCACGCAGTAGCGAGTCTTCTGCGAAGTCGCCAATGCCGCCCTGAGCTGTAATTCTGGCCGAGGGTGGTTTACCGCAATTATTGCGTTGACTCACTTCATGTGATTTGACAATGATTTCGCGCAATGTGTCAATCAGTTGCTGCTTGTTATCACGGAACTCGCCTAACACTGGGCCCATCAACTGGCCCTTACCACCAAAGGCATGTCCTCCGCAATTGAGGCCCGATTCGACGCGGTATTCCGCAATATGTAAACCATTCTTCGCGAACATTTTCCCCTGCACCAACGCCGAGCGATAATCACTGACTTTCAAGATTATACGCTTAGTAACATGACCACTGGCATCTGGGTAGGCAGCATCGAAAGTAGCTATATAGCTAAACAGTCGGCGGTTCATGCCTGCAGACAAAACAACCGCGCCATCCACTTTACTATTCATAAAACCGCGCAGTGCACTCAAGGCATCGGAGCCATTTTCAGGGTACTCAACACCACGGCGGTCAAAATCGCGATCGAGCTTTGTCATAATATTGACGTCAATCGGGCCCGGAGCAATCGACTCGCGAATTTCGTTTTGCAATTGCAGGCGAGTCTCTGAGTTTTCAGCAACAAGCATCTGCTCGTACTTATTGCGCAATTCGCAATCAGGCAACAACTCGCAATAGCGCACGATCTCGCCATCATCTTCAAAGGACGATTTACGTAGCGCCTCAAATTGCTCAGCTATAAGCTCTTGTAGCAAATTCAAATATGCCGTGATACGCCTAGCTCGCGAATCCTCATCGTAATCACCGATAGCGATAAACGGTCTGCCGTGGTCAAGAGCTATCCTCTTGCGCACTTGTTCGAGAAAAATGTCATCCACCAAAGACACGACGGAAGCAATGCCAAATCGCGCCACTTTTAAAGGGGTGTCAACAGTAAATCCTGTCCCCATTACCGGGATGTGAAAGGTGTGCATCTCTAGCCCTATTGTAATCAAAACTTGAGTAGAATATCAATGTGTGGCCTGAACTCTTCACTATCCCTTTCGTCGATTTCCCCCTTCGTGCTTTTGGCTTGTTGGTGGCAACCGGTTTCTTAGTTGGTGTCTCAGTCGGCTCAAAATTGGCTGGCAAATACGGCAGCGACCTCAAGAACGACCCTGAAAACTTCGCTGATGTAAGTTGGTGGGTACTTATCGGCGTCATCCTTGGTGCCCGCATTGGCTTCGTCCTGGTAAATGCCGAGCACTACATGGCAAACCCCGGCGATATCCTTAAAATATGGGAAGGCGGGCTCGTAATGTACGGCGGCCTCATAGGCGCCATCACACTCGGCATTATCAAAGCCAAGAAGCTTGGTATGCACAAGTGGCAGACTCTTGACTACGGGCTCACTGCTGGTTTCCTAGGGCAAGCTATTGGTCGCCTCGGGTGCCTAGCTGTAGGAGACGATTTCGGCGCTCCTACGGACTTACCTTGGGGCATCACTTTCCCTGACCCATTACCCCAGGGCTCGGCCTTCCCAATTGAATTATCCACTGTGCCCGTGCATCCGACACAGCTGTACATGTCGGCGAAGGCCTTGTCCTTGTTCTTTCTAGGAAAATGGCTACTTAAGACTAAGAAGTTTCATGGCCAAGTAAGTGCTATCTTATTAATGGCTTACGCTGTGCTGCGCTACATCATCGAATTCTTCAGATTTGATATGGTCGCACGGGGCGGCATCTACAAAGACGGGCGCACACCCGAAGACGTAACGGCATATTGGCAAGAACTCGGCATTGCCAACGAGTTTGGAAGAATAACCGACGTCGCGAAATATCGTGAAATGCTGATAAGCGGTGCAGAAAACATGGCGCCACAGCTGCTTATGTCTACTTCGCAAATGGTTGGCATCGTAATGTTCAGCGTTGGCCTAATATTACTACTGTGGATGCGCAAGACTCCAAGCCTGCAACTTAAAAAGTAAATGGTTTTTTTGGCAGGCATTGACGAGGCTGGCTATGGCCCTTTTGTCGGCCCACTGGTGCATGGCTACTCACTATTTCGAGTACCAAACTTCGACACCGAGTTGTGGTCAGAGCTTGCAACAAGCTGTGCCCGCAAGCCCGCGCGCACCGACAAGCGCCGGCTATGGGTGAACGACTCAAAGAAAGTGCATCAAGGCACTCTCGGACGCGGGCGGCTAGAGCGAACGGTAGCGGCTTTCAGGCAAATCCTAAACACCGACACTATGCTCGACACCTGGCTGTCCGAAAAACCGGCGCCTACCGCCAAAGACTTGCACCACGCACCATGGTTCAAAGATTTGGCAATACCCTTTTGCCCGTCGACCGCTTTAGCTCGCAGCAAACTTGATGCCTCATCAGTACAACGCGATCTTTACAACGCTGGATGCAACCTTAATGCTTTTGGCGCACGGGTGGTACCGGCTGCTGAGTACAATAATTTCTTAGACACACTAGGCAATAAAGGCGCGACGAATTTCGAGATCGCTATGCAGTGTGCGCGCCACATTATCGAAATAACCGGCGATGCCCCGCTACGTATCGAGCTTGATCAACACGGTGGACGCACCGACTATAGACACGTTCTTGGCAAAGCGTTAAATCCGCAAAAGATAGAAGTGCATGGAGAAAACGCTGGCGGTTCTACTTACAGTTTACATTTCTCAGAACGCACCGTGCAGCTACGTTTCAGTAGTGGCGCCGACCTAGCTCACTTGCCGGTCGCCTTAGCATCACTTGCCGCCAAACAGTCGCGCGAACGCATGATGGATTGCTTCAACGATTATTGGTGTGAGCAGTTTCCTGACCTTAAGCCAACCAAAGGCTATGGCGTCGACGGCAAGCGTTGGCTAGCCGACATCGAGCCGCACCTCGACGATTTGCAAATCGATCGTGCCATTCTGCGCCGTAAGCGCTAAGGCTAGAGCTTACTTAGAAGATTCGTTCGCTTGAAAGAATTTATAGAACGGATTTGTTGGATCAAACTCTTCTTTCTTTTCCTTCACCGGATCTGGGCCGTAATCGTCACGACGTTTACCGCGGTTACCTCCCTTGCCCTTACCTCCTCCTTTGAAGCCACCTTTGCTGCGACCAGCCGAACGTTCTTTCTTTTGAGCGTTACGCGTAGCTTCCTGCTCTTCAGTGAGCATACTCAAACGAATTTTCTTCGTTGACAGATCAACTGCCATTAAGCGTACTTCAACTTCTTGCCCGACCTTAATGACCTCTTCCGGGTGCTTAATGTACTCGACAGCACACTGACTGACATGAACCAAGCCATTACGCTCGGCACCAAATTCAACAAATACGCCGTATTCGGCGATTGTTTTGACAACGCCTTTAAACATAGCACCAACGCGCAAAGTCTCGAGTTTGCGCCCGCCATTACCCTTTGTTGCACCACCCTGAAAGCGCAAACGCTTTGGCTTGGAGCGCAACACACCATTGCGAATACGAGTAATTACGCCCTGAACATTTTCGCTATCTGTCAATAATTCGGCCAGAGGCAATCGGTCAAACAACTTCGGAGTCTTCAGCAAAGCTTGGAGGTCGAAATCGACCTGTAACAAAGCTTGGTTAAACACCGAATAATATTGCGGGTGCAGCACACGGCTATCGAGTGGGTTTTCTCCACCGCGTACTCGCATCATGCAGGCTGCCGCCTTAAAGGACTGTGGCGTCCATGCTAGGCGCGATTCAACGTCTTGCAAAGAGATAAAGCGACCCGTAGAGCGTTCAGCTAATAAGTCTTTGGAATTAAGGCCGGGCACCAACCGCAAGACGTCAACACTCGCCGTGTTTACATCGAAGCCATGCGTTGCCAACAAAGCCCGCAAGAAGGTGTTCTCGAATTCGTCAAGGATGCGCGGGTTAATCTCGCCACGGCACGGCACGAAGGCACGCACAATATGCGGCGCATGAAAAGCAGCAGCGCGAGGATTGGTAGCCAACTCAGCCAACAAATAAGCCTGACGAGCATCATGCCCTAGCAAAGCTTCTTGCGGACGACGCGCAACTTCGCGCACCATGGTTTTTACCACCGACATTGGCATAATCACCATGCGCGGCTTTGAACCAGGCAAGGCCTTTACTAAATGCTTAGAGAAAGAGCGGGACCGGCTATCAGCTTGAATGGCCAATAATGAAATGGGGGCGTCACCGATAAACTCTTTAATTTTTTCAGCAAACTTCTCGTCTTTGTACTGAATCTCTAATGTTCGCGGCGTATCCGACTTGTCATTCGTTAACGCAATAACCGCTTTTTCTTTGGTCATTGCACTTAAGCCGATAACCAGGTGCTGTTGTTGACCGCGATCGATAGTGCGTTCTGCTTGCTCCCAGCCCGCTTGCAAAGCAATATCTTCGGCTTGGCGCTTAAAGCGCGCACGTATGTGGTGCACCATGCGAGTGACACGCTCATTTGCAACGAAATCGAAAAATACCGGACGGTAAGACTCTCTTTCTTGCGGAGGCACGTCTGCACACTCGCCGAAAAGTTGTTGCACACTATGCACTGGCAGAGAAAACTCTACGGTCACTTCATGGGCGCGCTCGGCGCGACGCAATTGCAAGTATGAAGCGATGTCAAACTCTGACAACAACGTTGCTTCGGTTAATAACTCTTTATAACGCTGTGAACTTCCTGGGCTAGCCTTTGGATTAGCCGTAATGGTGATCACCCCATCACTCTCAAATGCCTCGGTCAACTTCAAAGCCAACCTTACATCACCGCGTAGCTTATCGACAAACGCAACTAAAGCTTCGCGCTCTGGGGCAACGAAACCTTCTGGCTCTGTACTTGGGTTGGCTAGCAGCGACAAGTCTTCGAGCACTGCTTCATTCATGCTGTTTTTCAACAAGCCTGACAAGTCTTCATCGAGTTCGACCTCCGCAAGCGCGCGTACTAAATTAGCACGGCGCCGCTCGACTGCCTCGGCATGGCGAACGCGTTCGAGCAGAACCTCGAAGCCAAAAGGACTCTCAAAAGTTTTGGCGAACGCAGGCTCGGCGCAACGCAGAAATATTGGATACTCGCCTGCGTCAATGAAGCTACGCAAAGAAGTGTACGTCGGAACTTTTAACCCGAGATGGCGTGCGATTCTGGAATCACTACCGGAAAGTGCTGATGTGGACATAAGTCCGTAAAGAATAACATAAACAAAAAAAATTGGGCTTAACAAATCAAATTGTTAAGCCCAATTCAGAAGTCAAAAGAATGCCTACTTAAGGCGCTCTTTCACTAATTCCTCTTGCACATAAGGCGGAACTGGGTCGTATCCGTCTGGCTCCATGGAGAATGCCCCGCGCCCTTGAGTCATACCACGCAAAGTACCAGCGTAAGAGAACATCTCGGCAATAGGCACTCTACCGCGAACCTCGCGGATTGCACCATCTTGGGACATATCTTCGATTGCAATACGACGCGTATTCAAGTCGCCGATTACATCACCTAAGAACTCTTCCGGAACAGAAACGTTTAGCTTCATAATAGGCTCGAGAACTTGGAAGTTGCCTTCTACAGCAGAGCGGAACGCGCGTTGCGCCGCCAGAGTAAATGCCAATTCACTGGAATCAACATCGTGGTACTTACCAAAGTGAAGTTCGGCTTGTACACCAACGAAAGGCCATCCTAGCTTGCCACCGGTGCTTGCTGCAGCTTCGAAACCCTTGCGCACCGAAGGAATATACTGCGAAGGGACGGTGCCACTCTTGATGCTATCAATGAAGTTATAGACGGCATCCTGATCTTGTTCGTCGTCGGTCGGATCTGGTGCCCAATTACTGAACTTGATGTTAACCACAGCGTATTGGCCTGAACCACCTGACTGCTTGATTTGCTTAGCTTCAATATCAACCGGATTCATAATAGACTGACGGTATGCAACACGCGGCGCACCGACATTCACTGGAACACCGTGATCGCGACTGATCTGGGTAGTGATAATTTCTAGGTGTAATTCGCCCATGCCCGAGATAACAGTCTCTTCTGTTTCTTCGTCGGTGATTACACGGAATGACGGGTCTTGACGGTGAATCTTGCCTAGAATCTCTGACAACTTGTCGCGATCTCCTGTGGACTTAGGCTCGATCGACATCGAGATAACAGATTCAGGGAAGACCATAGACTCGAGAACCACCGGATCTTTTTCATCACAGAGTGTGTCACCAGTAATAGCCTGCTTTAGGCCAACCACCGCACAAATCTCGCCTGCATTTACTGCGTCGACTGCCTTGCGCTCGTTAGCGTGCATAAACATCAAACGACCAACACGCTCTTTCTTGCGAGTACGCGGGTTATAAACCGCATCGCCACGCTTGAGGACGCCAGAGTAAACTCGCACGAAAGTCAAGTCCCCATTAGGGTCAGAAATTGTCTTAAACGCTAAACCAGAAAGTGGCATCTCGGCATTTGCATAACGACGGACTTTTTCATCTTCATTTTTTGGATGGTGACCCACTAAGTCACCCTTATCGATCGGTGTTGGCATGTAGTCAACAACCGCATCAAGAAGTGGGTGAACACCCTTATCGTGAAGAGCAGAGCCACAGAAAACGGGTACCGCATGACCTTCGAGTGTCGCACGACGACCTAATGATTTAATTTCGGCGACTGACAATTCTTCGCCATCTAGGAAACGCTCGGTCATCTCGTCGTCAATTTCAACGATATTCTCAATCATCTCGGCGCGCAATTCTTCGGCGCGGGCTAATTCTTCTGCGGGCATATCCATTGGCTCTACACCAGGGCCATCGCCCTCAGTGAATCGCCAGGCTTTCATTTCTACTAGGTCAATGAGGCCATAGAATTCTTTTTCGATACCCAAAGGCATTTGAAAACGTACCGCGTTTGCACCGAGGCGATCGATGATTGTGCTGAACGCTTTATCGAAATCTGCACCCATGCGATCGAGCTTGTTGATGAAACAAATGCGAGGCACACCGTAACGGTCTGCCTGGCGCCACACTGTTTCGGACTGCGCTTCTACGCCAGCCACACCATCAAACACAGCAACGGCACCATCAAGTACGCGCAACGAACGCTCTACTTCAATAGTGAAGTCTACGTGACCCGGAGTATCAATGATATTGATCTGAGTATCCTTCCACATACACTGAGTCGCAGCTGAGGTAATGGTAATACCACGCTTCTGCTCGTCTTCCATGTAGTCCATGGTTGCCTCACCATCGTGCACTTCCCCGATTTTGTGAGTAATACCAGTAATGTATAGAATTCGTTCTGTAACAGTAGTCTTACCAGCATCAATGTGGGCCATGATACCGATGTTACGGATGTTACTAAGACGGCTAAATTCTGACTTTGAAAGCTCAGACTGTGTCTCGGTAGTCATTTGTTTAATGTGGATGTGCGCCAAGGCGCGGTTTGTCAAGATCGACGCTGCGCTAAAATAGAAGCATGCGTCCGAATGGGGTCGCACATTTTAACCTAATCTCATTCAAATGGCTAGTAGTCGTCCTCTTAAGCTTCGTGTTCCTGCATCTACTTCTAATTTAGGCAGTGGTTTTGACGCTTTTGGCGTCGCGCTTAACACCGATATCACCATTCGCTTTATTCCGGGCGAGAAAACGCAACTTGAGCGGTTTGGCGCTCTACTCGAATCTAAGCTCCGATTGGGCCAAGACCCAGTAGTTCGCGGCATGCGCCGTGCCGCCTCTTTAGCTAACAAATCTCTACCAGCTGGCAAAATTGAAGTCGACTCCAGCTTCCCTCCGGGCCGCGGGCTAGGCGCTTCCGGAGCTGGCTTAAGTGGTGGGCTAATACTCGGTAACCGCCTGCTCGGCTCACCTCTCTCCGACGAAGTTCTTCTTAATGAAGCTATCGACCTTGAAGGCAACCCTGAAAACGCCGTCGCCTCATTCAAAGGTGGCGCGCATTGGTCCGCACCACTGGGCAAAGATAGTTACGCGCACTTACCTATTACCATTCACCGTAATGTGCGTTTTTTATTAGTCATTCCACCCTATCCGCTCGAAACAAAAAAATCGCGAGGTGTGCTGCCGACATCGGTAGCTTTGTACCGCGCAGTACGCCAAGCCCAACGCCCGCCGCTGTTACTTGAGGGACTACGCAGCCTGCAACCAGGCTTAATTCGCGCCGGCATCGAAGACGATTTACATGTTGCGCCGCGCCTAAAATTATTAAAAGGCGCCAACCAACTTATTGACTTCGCTTATAAAGCTGGTGCGCTTGGTGCCACGATATCAGGCGCCGGCTCAGCGTTGCTAATCGTTTCACGAACCGGAGAGATTAGCGATTTAGAAACGCGCATGCGTAGCCGAGTAAAACGACTTTGGGGTAGCGACGGCATCGTTATTTCTACCGCTGTGCAGCACAAAGGCGCGCAATTTCAGCGCTTTACTGCCAGGTAGCTGGCAACAATTCGCGTAACTGCTTTGCGGTATTAACACGACAAGCCTTTTCGGCGATGCGTCCGCAAGTCTCGGGGTTCATCTCTGACAGCATTGCGTGAGCGTCACGCAATAAAGCCGGACGAATAGCAAAGCGGCGCACGCCGACTCCGACCAGCAATTGCGCCAAGCCCTCTTGCACTAAAGACTCGCCAGCAACAGTGAGCTCTTTCTCGAAAGACAAAGTTAGCGCTGCAATCTTACGAACCGCGCGCAGCAACACCGGATGAGTTTCACGAGTACGATCATAAACACGTGGATGACCACTAGTGCGCTCGCACATAATGAGCGATTCAGCCAAAGAGTCTAAATCGATCGAGACAAAATCGCTGCACTGAATTAGCTCGCGACCAAGCAATGCGGATGATGGCGTTTCAATGACCACGCCAACCTCAACAGGGTGCGGGACATTAAATCCTTCGAGGCGTAACTCTTCGCGTGCAGATTCAGCACAAGAGCGAACTAATTCAATGTCCTCTGGATCAATTACAAATGGGACGACCACTCGAGCCACTTCATCGCCAGTAGCACGCAAAATCGCACGCAACTGACGTTTAAGTAAATCGGGGTACTCTAGCAACAAGCGCACGCCACGTAGCCCCATCACTGGATTGGTTTCTTCTTCAGAATAAAACGTCTGAATACCCGAAGTGGATTTCAGGTCTGGCAAGCGGAAGCAAACGCGATCGCTAGCAGCAATCACTTGACCGTAAAGCACCGACAACGAATCTTCGCGCGGATGCCCTTGCCGCTGAATCACTGGCAGCTCGGTACGGTATAGGCCCATTTCGGTAATGCCGATACCCTTAACCTGCTTAGCCTCGGACGGCGACGCGACAGCCGCAGTCAAATGTACCGTCGAGTTATCACTAAGAATGGGTGGCGCTAAAATTTCAAATCCGCCTTCTGGCGCACGCCCCTGCGCAGAATGAACGGCCTCTGTTGAAGGCTCGATAGTAATCACGCCATTATCGCCGTCGACCATAACGCGCTGCCCCTCATGCAAACGATCTTGCAGCGGTCCCGCTCCAAGAATAGCCGGGATTCCTGCCGCTGACGTAAGAATAGAACCATGGCTTTCGAGATTGCCCTCTTCAGCGATGATGCCAGTCAAACCTTGGTCGAGCGCTTCAGTCAAATCACTTAGCGTTAATTCGCGCACCACCAAAATTCCGCCTTGGCGGCCTTCGTCTTTTTTACGTTCGCTAGCTGGTTTGGCGTATCGCACCAAGCGCAAAGCGACATCGCGCATATCCGCTAATTTGTTACGGAGTTTTTCGGACTCGACGACTTCAAACAAACGTTCATACACTTCAACCACATCGCGAAGCGCATGCTCAAAGTAAAGTCGCCCGTCTTCAATGCGTGAACGCAAGTCGGACTCAATCGTTGGATCTTCTAGCAGCGTAAGATGCGTATCGAACACTCTGCGCTGTTCTTCTGAGAAGTGCCCCGACAGTTGGTCGCGCTGATGCACTAACGAGACTCTGGCGGCGCGCGCCACGGAATCTACGCGCGCCAACTCAGATTCAACCTCATCGTCCCGCAGACGGCGGTCCGTGGTAAAATCGAGGCTTTGAGTATTGAAGAATACTGGGCCGTAGGCAACTCCGGGCGAGACGGATTGTCCGAAGAGAGTTTGCGATTTTTTTGAGGTGTCAGAGGTGGTACCCATTGACTGATAGAATAACATTGCCAAGCTTTCCTGTCTTTCCTCTTTACTAGTTGGCGGAATAGTGTATTATTTGCGCCACACGGGGAGTAGCGCAGCCTGGTAGCGCATCTGGTTTGGGACCAGAGGGTCGCAGGTTCGAATCCTGTCTCCCCGACCATTTAACGAAAAACCCACCATCATTTCTGATGGTGGGTTTTTTTATTGCTCTGTAAATTACAGAGACACGGCTGCAGATATATGTCCAGCAGACATGACGCCGATTGCACGAGCGCATGCTTCGCTGAGAGCGACATCCCCTTCAGTCATTGCAGACTGGAAGTAAGCAGCATCGGCAGCAATGCCGTAACCTACAAACATGTTCGACAAAGCGTTAGCACTAGCAACACGTACTTCTGAGCTGCGCCCAGTATCGCTCAGAACACTTAGCAAAGCATCGGCGACATCACTAGATGCACCCGCAAAGCCTAGAGCCCTTGCTGATGGCACTGCAACAGAGTCTTGGCGATTTAGAGCACCAACCAATGAACCTACTGCACTATCAGCAGCATCTGCGTGTGCTGGATGCAGAAGAGCTGTCGCTGCAGCTGCAGCCATGTCTGCGTAGGCCTGGCGCGCGGAACTGAGATCTCCAAAGCCATCGACAACATCTATCGCAGTTACCGCGTCTTCACCTAAGATATAGACGGATACATCTGAGAAGCGTGGATCGGCTTTGATACTCTTACTAACCCGCGACGCAAAAAGATCTGGCAAAACTTCAGCAATAACGAAAGCGTCTACGTTTGCAGCAAGGTGCATGTTTACGAGTCCTGAGGCACCGTCATTAGAAACGATTGCTGAAACGCCCATGTCGGCGAAAGCCATCTGCATGCTGTTAGCGCGAGCGCTATCCCCATCGATAATATGAACGATACGCTTAGATTCTAGGCGCACCGCCGCAGCCAAATTTTGGACTACAGCCGCACCGTATTGACCACGGTTTGATAGAGCAACAGCAGCTGAGTGGCTGATCATCGGCACGCTACTACCCATCGCGTTGTAAAGGCCAGACCAATCGCTGTTACCCGCGCCATCAAGTACAGAGATTAACTGCTGCGCTGCGGCGATCATGTTGTTCGCAACAGCGTGCTCGAGGCCAGAGTTAATGGAAGCAGTAGATAGTGTCAACAATGCATTGCGTTGCGCAGCTGCTTGCTCTTCGCCGCCATCAATACCACTGAGGATTGCAACTTCACTAGCGTAGATTACAGCGAGTGCTGCAGAAGTGTCCGTGCCAAGCTCGTTGGCGCGCAACATCAAGCGTTTTGCCCATTCAGCAGCAACTAATGATTGCGGCACATTGTATGCAACTAAGTTGCGACCATCAATCGAGAACATCGCACCATGATTTTCAATGGAAGACAAACCATTGGCATCGTTATTAAAGAATGACCATGCTTGCTCGATTAACTGCGATGAAGGCGATGCGCCTGACTGCAGCATTTCGGAGGCAAGTGCGCGAACGGAACCATCTGTATCGTTAGCAGCCAAATCTGAGATTAAAGCCGAAGCACGATTGTCGTTAAGAACGTTTAGCGCATGGAGAGCGCCGAGACGAACTTCAGTATTAGACGAGCGAGCAGCAGTCATCAAAGGCATAACAACATTTGCGCCCATACGAGACAGTGCATAGACAGCAGCAAGACGACGGCTTTCGTTTGAATCGCCCAAAGCGTGTACCAAGGGCACTGCAGCAAATGGGCCGTAATTTTGATGCAAAGCGAAAATGGCTTTCGCGCGATCTTGGTAGGACTCGCTAAAACAACCTTCCGCAGCTTTAGCGGCAGCATCGGTGTCGCGCATCGCCGTGCGTCCTTCAGCGCGAGCCGAGGCAAGTATCTCACGAGCAAAAACTTCGAACTCGCCGCCAGCGACAAGCAACTCGAGGAGTGCGTCTTGGCTTTGGTGAAGAAGAAGCAACGCATCGGCGTTACTTGGATTTTCGGAGAGTACTTCACGGAATTTAGACTGCGCTAAATCGAAGTTGCCATTATGGAAAGCGACCATCCCTTGCTCAAAGAGATTTGAATCTTCTTGGGCAGAAATTTGTGTTGCTGGGGTAAAGAAAAGTACTGCACCTAAAACTAGGCTAGACGAGACGCGAATGAAGCTCATTTGATGTTCGAGAGTTCTGTTAATGCGGGATGGACAAGTATGAGGTGGATTCACCAACATACGTATGCCACATGATAAACAACACTTAGCTGCGGTCAAGTGCGAGAATGCACTACATTTCCAAGCACGGAAGGTTTCGCCGCCCCAGTGGTAGATGGCCAGGTAGAATCTTCTCCGAGCAATTTCGCGTCGGCGAGCAAAGCGAAGGCCATCGCTTCACGCAAATCTGCGTCAAATCCCAGCTGAGAATAGTCGGCAAACACGATTCCAGGCATCTCAGACTGCAGCGTCTTCACCAAAGCACGATTATGGCGACCACCGCCGCAGAGATAGATAGTGGGAGGAGATAATCCAGCACTAGCTAGTGAGGATGACACGCCATAAGCTACTACGGCACATAATGTTGCAAGAATATCCTCATTGGATAGTTGTGGGTACGCATCGCATATTTCAGCTAACCAGCGACTACCAAAAAGCTCTAGCCCAGTACTCTTAGGCAGTTTTTTGCTGAAATATGGGTTGGATATGAGTAGTTGGTACAAGCCGGAGTTAACGGTGCCGGACAAAGCCAATGTGCCATCAATATCGCAGTGCTGGCCCAGCTTCAGGCGCATCAAAGCATCGAGAGGGCCATTTGCCGGGCCACAATCCCAGGCGAGAGGTGGCGTGTCAGGCCGTAGGTAACTTATATTGGCAATACCCCCTAAATTTAATATTGCGCACTCTGTTTTTGCGTCTGAGTGCAAAACCCAATCTGCAAACACTGAAATCGGTGCACCCTGCCCTCCTGCATGCAAATCTGCCTGGCGAAAGTCACCAACAACACGCACTCGACACCTATCAGCAATAGTTTGCAAATCGCCTAATTGCAGACTGCCTTGCCGAGGATCACCGTCGTGATGAAAAACCGTTTGTCCGTGACTAGCCACACAATCGACTTCGGAAACAGCGACACCGTTTTCTTCTAAGAAAATATTCACACAATCGCCGAAAAAAAATGCGAGGTTTTTATCTAGTTGCGCTAAAGGTTGGTCGTAATGCGCGACGAAATGGTGCACCGCGTCCTGCAACTCGGTGGCGAAGGTCAACTCGCCGGAGCACTCAACGCTAACTTCACGCTGCTGGCCTTGGCCGCTAATGCGAACTAATGCCATGTCAACAGAGTCAGCGGACGTCCCCGAACTCATGCCTAAAATGAGCCGCGAACTATTGTCGGTCATACTACTCAGGAAGGTTTAGCTTCCAGCCAACACGCAATACTGTGTTCTTGCCGTGCACTAATAACTTCTTGTTTTCGCTAACAATTTTTTCGATGTACTCGTACTTACCAGGGTAGTATTTCTCGGCGATAACCGTAAGTGAATCTCCAGCAACAACAACATGAGTGTTTTCTAAACTTGTAGCGAGCGCCTCCTTTACTTCAACTTTTTCAATCAAAGTGTGTTTAGCCGGAAGGACCAAAACGTCTCCGATGACTAGGTTAGAGTCGATAAGGCCAGGATTAAGCTCTTTGATTTTTCCTACGTACCGCACGCTGCCTAATTCTGTTTGCGCGATCATGCCAAGGATGTCACCATTTTTAATGGTGTAAAGTGTTTTTGTAAGTCGAACTACCGGCTCATCAATGATGTCAACCATTGGCTCAGCAGTAGGAAGCGCTTCTTCTCCTTTAGGAGGAGCAGCGAACTCTTTGTTTCCTGCAAGTGACGTTTCACTATTGTCTTGCGGCGTGGTATTTGCTGGCCACGGTTGCACGGCAACGGGCTCTTCGACGGGCTCATTATCAAGTGGTATATAAAGTACCTCTTGATCAGATGGCGTCAGGCCTTTGAAGATGACTACGGTGAGAAGCACGGCGACTAAGCCGAGTGCTCCGATGATGATGCGTTTTTCTAGGTGTCCCATGTATTCCTTTGTTGTATACAATATAGAGTATTAAAATGAAAATCCAAGTAAAAATATGGTACCACTATATATTGTGGTCGCTTTCTTCCGATTGCGCACTCTTCGCCACAATGCTTTTTAAGGTGCCTGCAATACCATGTGAGCGGTATGGAGAAAACACCCATAAGCGACGCAACCAAAGTCCGCGCAAAAGTTGCTTAGCTTCGTCACAAGTCATCTCTTCAGGGGCGAACCTAGCTAAGTATTTAAGCGCTGCAGAGCGATCGACATTCGATAGCAATCTTCCAAACAACAGCCGCGGCAGCAAGGATGGCGCCCAAGACGCTCCGAAGTCGACAATCTGCACTTTTAACCCGTCACCAAGCAGAATATTCTGACGTTGGCGCAAATCTAGATGAAAAACTTCGCGCTGGTGCAACTTTTCCACCAATTGCAATAAGTCGTCGGCGATGCGCCGCGGCGCAAAGGCGTAGTTTTCAGGGGACAAGGGCTCGCCAGCGATGAAATTCATGCTGAATGCATTGCCATCGATTGTTTCGCGCACTTGCGGCAGCTGCGCCAGGCCATCAAGCTTGAGTAGAATCCGATATTCGCGCCACATCAAGATTTTGGCAAGCCATCGGCTATAAAACGGCAAGCCATGACAGTCTTTTACGATGCGCTTATCGCCATTGGCCCCTACTGACAGCCAGACAGTGGGCTTCAAGAGTGATTCACGACTAAGCTTCGAAAGCTGGGTGGCCTGTAGTTGTTCCCTCGACCAATCGTGTACTACCATCCTAGCCATTTACTGCACAGGGGCGGAGAAGAAGGGAGTCCAGCTTTCCACGGTATAAATTATCGTGAGGGCCATAGTGAACGCAACGCCCCAAGACAATTCGTGATTTTCTTTCAGCAATGAGAATGAGAAGCTTCGCTCCTGGCCACTGCGCCATGGAGTGATCTGCGGCCAAAAATTTGGCACGTTGGCAGCGTGTTCTTCGAGTTGCTCGCCGAACAGTTTCTGTAAGCGCGGGTACTCGCGTTTCATTTTCCGAGGGAAGTAGAAGCTAAAGAAGCACACCATTAGCAATAGAGCAAAGCACCAAACCAATTGCCCTCGAAGGCTCTCGATATTTCCGGAAGCCAGTGAAATGCCGACTAATGCTATAAAACTGCCTAAATAAGCCGGATTACGCGTATAAGCGTAAGGCCCTGAAGTCACCATCAGCGCATTTTTATCTAGATACCCAAAAGCCCAGATGCGCAGTACCCACGCCACCAAAACCAAACATGCCCCCACCCAGAAAGTTGTGGGCCGTGGGTCGGCTAGAGAGATTAGGGCGATAGCACTGATGTAAACAGCAGCTTTTCGCCAAGTTATTTTCTTAGATGCGCGTTTGTTAGAGTTCATGGTATTGCGGGTTCGGGCCGACTACTAGATAATTGTCTCATAGTTGCTCCTCCATTCAACCTTCAACATGAAATTCCTCACAATTGCACTTTTCGCCCTAGCTTCATGCGCAGGCGAACCTCAAGTCGCGACCGCCGTCGCGCCTCAAAGCCAAGATACGGCAGAAACCATTACCGTTACTCTTAGCCCGTCCGAAAAGGCGGCGATCAAGGCCGAACAAGAATTTATCGACGAGATGGCGAATGAAGGCATCTATCCCGAAACTATTCCAACTCAAATCACTGTCAAGTATCACAAATCAGGCTTGACCATTGGGCTTTACAACGAGTCCTACATTTCCCAGACGGATTACTATCAGCAAGAGCGGAGCAGCGCGATCTACAAAATTATCCCTGATATGAAGATGGGAGCTTTGCTTAAGGCACTAACCGATGGTAATTTCTTTGAGGACGCCACGGATGGCATCAAGCGTTATACCGGCGCCAGCGTGTCGATTGTCATCCGCCATGGCAACAAGAGTTACAGCTTAGCGTGGGGGCCAAGTGTAAATACAGCGTTGCATAAAGTGACGAACATGTCTGCTGACAGTATTCGCGTCATATACGACACCACCGACTCTATGCAAGTGATAGGCAACGCCAGCGGAGGCGATTTCTTCCAAGAAGAAAGCAATCGCATCAACAGAGAAAACGCACTGCAACGCGTCAAGCCACGTCAATGATCGTGTCACCTCGGCTAATTGTGGTTGTTCCTGCCAGACGTGCTTCAACGCGCCTGCCCGACAAACTGCTCCTCGCTGAATCCGGACGCCCACTGTTAGTACACACGTTGCAGCAATGCGCTAAAGCCAAGCTGCCTGATTTGGTAGTTGCTGCTGTCGATGACCCTGCTCTGCACGAGGTTGCTCTACAGGCTGGCTTTCACACGGTAATGACTAATCCTGATTTGCCAAGCGGCACGGACCGTGTATGGGCGGCTGCGCAAGAGTATCCGTCGGCCGAGATCATTGTGAATGTTCAGGGGGACGAGGCCGAGATCGATCCCGATGTTATCGACTTGCTATGCCAGGCTTTGCTTGATGGCGCGCCAACCGCCACTTTAAGCGCCCCCTTGGCTTACGCGCAGCGCCACGATAATGCAGCCGTAAAAGTCGTTACGGCATTAAATGGCGATGCCCTGTACTTCTCACGCAGCGCTATCCCTTTTGTGCGCGCAGAAGATGTCGGTGCCCGCCTCCATATCGGAATTTATGGGTTTCAGCGACAATCGCTGCAACGCTTTTCGGAATTAGATCCATCGCCGCTCGAGAAATGTGAAAAACTCGAGCAATTACGCTTATTAGAGAACGGAATTACAATGCGAGTTATAAAATGCACGCACGTTGGTGTCGGAATAGATACCCGGCAAGACTACGATATGTTTCTTCAGCGGCAATCCGCATTCCTCCCTGACAATGACTAAATTCATCTTCGTAACTGGCGGCGTAGTATCATCCCTTGGCAAAGGGATCACCACTGCGGCGTTAGCTGTTCTCCTAGAAAAACGCGGACTCAAAGTCGCTATCCAAAAGCTTGACCCGTATATAAACGTTGACCCTGGCACGATGTCGCCCTTTGAGCACGGCGAAGTTTACGTAACCGAAGATGGCTACGAAGCCGATCTCGACCTTGGCCACTACGAGCGTTTCTCTAATGCACCCATCGGGCGTCATTCGAACGCAACTACCGGTTCTATTTATTCTGAGGTGATTCGCAAAGAGCGCGCCGGAGAATACCTCGGCCAAACCGTGCAGGTGATTCCGCATATCACCAACGAAATCAAGAAAGCGATTACCTCGGGTGCAGCCGAAGGGGCAGACATTTCGATTGTTGAAATCGGCGGTACTGCTGGCGACATTGAATCCTTGCCTTTCCTTGAGGCGATTCGTCAATATGCTCTAGAGCGCCCTAAGACACAAACCATGTTTGTGCACTTGACGTTATTGCCATACTTAAAGGCATCCGGCGAGATGAAAACAAAGCCAACACAGCAGTCGGTTGGCAAACTTCGTGAAATCGGCATTCAACCGGACGTATTGGTGTGTCGTTGTGAACACCCTATGACAGAAGGTATGCGTAGTAAGATTTCGCTGTTCTGTAACGTTCGCGAAAGTGATGTGATTCAAGAAATTGACGTGCCGACTACAATTTATGAAGTGCCTCTTGATCTACAAAAGCATGGCTTAGATAGCGCCGTAGTCAACCATCTCGAGCTACCCTCTGTTGCGAAAGTCGATATGAGCGACTGGCAAGACTTGGTTACTCGTTGGGCTAACCCTAAACACGAAATTGAAATTGCTGTCGTTGGCAAGTATATCGAGCTACACGACGCATACAAATCTATTTACGAATCACTAGCGCACGCTGGTGCCGCGCATAACACCAAGGTGCGCTTTCGCAAGATTGCAGCTGAGAGCTTGCTTGATTGCGACGCAAGTGAGGCGCTTAAAGGTATAAACGGCATCCTTATCCCGGGCGGGTTTGGTGAACGCGGCCTCGAAGGCAAAATAAATGCCGTTCAATGGGCGCGCGAAAACAACATTCCTACTTTTGGCATTTGTTTTGGCATGCAAGCGATCACAATCGAATACGCGCGAAACGTCGCAGGCATCAAAGACGCTAACACCTCTGAAGTTGACGAAAATTGCGCTAACCCTGTGATAGATTTGATGGCTGAGCAAGAAGACGTTTCTGACAAAGGTGGCACCATGCGTTTAGGCGCCTATGCCTGTCGCGTCGTGCCTAATACCAAACTTGCAGACATCTACGATCGCGACATGGTGTTTGAGAGGCACCGTCACCGCTGGGAGTTCAACAACGCCTATCGCGAACAATTAGAGAAAGCCGGGCTAACAGCATCGGGAATTTTCGAGAAGCGTGACTTAGTCGAGGCTGTTGAAATAAGCAATCACGACTTCTTTGTTGGTGTGCAATATCACCCTGAATTTAAATCGAAACCTTTAGTCCCGCATCCGTTATTTGACCGTTTCATCGCGGCTTCACTAAGGCTTATGCTCAAGGTTAACTCTACGCAATCAGTAGAAGCATAGTTATGACTGACTCACAAATCCCTAGCGGAGATTTCCGTATTTTTGTTCAGAAGATTGCCATGCAAGGATTCTTCGCGCTCGGCTTAATCGAAGTTCCTGGTGCCCCTAAGCAAGAGCCCAATCCGCAAATGGCAAACGGTGTCATCGAAGATTTGATTATGCTGCGTGACAAGTGCGCTAGCAATCTTGATAATGGCGAAGCGCTGACTCTCGATAAGTTTATTACTGATTTGCAGCAGCAAGTAGAGCAGCTAAGCAAGTAATGACACGCTACCTCGTAACTTCGGCCCTGCCTTACGCTAACGGTCCGATTCACTTTGGACATATTGCTGGCGCCTATTTACCGGCTGATGTTTATGTGCGTTACTTGAAGATGGCTAAAGGTGAAGAAAACGTTTTGTACGTTTGCGGTACCGACGAACACGGGGTTGCCATAACCATGAAAGCGGAGGCCGAAGGCAGTAACTACCGCGACTATGTCGACAAATGGCATAAAGAAATTGGTGACTTATTTAACAACTTTGCGATAAATTTCGACATCTTCTCAGGCACTGCGCGCTGCGAGTTCCACAAAGAAGCCAGCCAAAAGTTTTTCCAAGTGCTGCTCGACAATGATTTCATCACTAAGCGCACCGAGCAACAATGGTTTTCTGAAGAGACCCAGCGCTTTCTACCCGATCGCTATCTGCAAGGCACTTGTCCTGACTGTGGTTTTGAAAAAGCCCGCGGTGACGAATGTCCTAAATGCGGATCTTGGGTTGACGCACGCGAATTAGGTGATCCGGTGAGCCTAATTGATGGCTCCACGCCAGTGCTGAAAGACACCACCCATTGGTATATCGACTTACCTGCTTTACAGAAGGCTGGGTTAAAAGATTGGTACGCCGGCGCGCATGCAGAACATCCCATCAAAGGCTGGAAGTCTAATGTGAATGGCTATGTAAAGGCGATGTTGCGTGACTTGCACGATCGCCCTATCACGCGCGACTTGCCTTGGGGTGTACCCTTGCCAGATGGCGTCGAAGGCGCTGAGGGCAAGGTGCTATATGTATGGTTTGATGCACCTATTGGTTACGTCAGCGCCACAATGGAATGGGCGCACAACAACGGCGAGCCGGACGCCTGGAAAGATTGGTGGCAGGACGACGAAACGCGCCTGGTGCACTTCATCGGGAAAGACAATATCGCTTTCCATACCGTTGTTTTCCCGAGCATGTTACTCGGCCAAGGCGATTCATGGGACGGCAAGAGTTTTGTCTTACCGTGGTCCGTCCCGGCAAACGAGTTTTACAATCTTCAAGGAAAGAAATTCAGTACTTCCGAGGGTTGGTATATCGACAACGCAAGCTTCTTCGAGAACTACAACTCTGATGCAGCGCGTTTCCACTTATTGTTATCGGCGCCAGAGACATCCGATAGTGAGTTCAACTGGAACGAATTCCTGTCAACAAACAACTCACTGTTGGCCGACAAAATAGGAAACTTAGCTAGCCGCGTTTTAAAATTCGCCCATAAGCGATTCGACAATAAAATCCCGGTGGTAGACGGGGTACTCGAAGACGAGTTCTTGACAGCATCTCGCGAAAACTTTGCACAGATTGGTGGACTCATTGAGAACCATGAATTGCGTAAGGCGGCACAAGCATTAATCGCTGGGTGCACTGCGCTCAATCAGTTCTTTGATAAGCTTGAGCCCTGGAAAAAAATAAAGTCCGATGATCCTGCCGAGCAGATGTTGTGCGCACAGGCGGTCGAGCGCTGTATAGCTCACTTCGATTTATTAAGCCGTCGACTTTCACCGTTCTGTCCGCGATCATCGATCAAGCTATCAGAAATGCTCGGTGACGCTTCGAGTAACCATAGTAACTCATGGGGCAGCGACGAGGTCACCGACGTGCTTGCAGCGGGAACCGAACTCGGCACTGCTGAAGTTCTATTCGCTAAGATCGACAACGATGCCATAGCTGCCGAAATCGGCAAACTTGGTGAGGCATAAAAAAAGCCCCGGTTCGCAATGAACCGGGGCTAAGAGTAAACGTAACTAATTACTTACCGTTTACTGAGTCCTTCCAAGCCTTAGCAGGCTTGAAGCCAACAGACTTACTTGCTTTAATTTGCATAGTTTCGCCTGTTTGAGGATTGCGGCCGGTACGTGCAGCGCGACTGCGCTTTGACCAGGTGCCGAATCCTGCAATAGAAACTTGGTCGTCTGATGTGACGCCATCCTTTATTGCTTGGAGTACGATGTTTACAGTTTCTTCTGCGGCCGACTTAGTAGTTTCTAGTTCTGCACAGACAGCTTCAATTAATTCGCGCTTATTCATGATTATCCGGGTGTTTGAGACTTGGGGAGAGGTTATTTCTGAAGAGTTGCCAGCTCTAGTGAACTAGAGCCGGCTGTTTTTTTAAGAAGCGTCTAGTCTACTTTTTCTTGCGGACGACTTTCTTCTTGGCAGCTTTCTTCTTAGCTACTTTTTTCTTAGCAGGCTTCTTTTTCGCTACTTTCTTCTTAGCTACTTTCTTCTTGGCCTTCTTTTTCGCAGGCTTCTTTTTCGCTACTTTCTTCTTAGCTACTTTCTTCTTGGCCTTCTTTTTCGCAGGCTTCTTTTTCGCTACTTTCTTCTTAGCTACTTTCTTCTTGGCCTTCTTT
>Ga0315320_10000579_pt1 | contig 30203 bp, 23 predicted proteins | sample M140m21515metaG_FD_203458 | JGI IMG/M metagenome (GOLD analysis project Ga0315320, IMG submission 203458) | Ammonia-oxidizing marine archaeal communities from Monterey Bay, California, United States - M1 40m 21515 | ecosystem: Environmental > Aquatic > Marine > Coastal | place: USA: California... | reverse complement strand
GTGCGGTCGCCGATAATTTCCCTCAAAACAGCTTCATTCATATCCCTAAAAGTCTGGTCAACATTCCTGACCTTGAATAAATATAATACGGGGTCTGAGATTTTGTATTGGGTGACCCATTCGATGCTGGCTACATTGAGGTCGCCGGTAAGCATCAATGATTCACTTGAAAAGTTTTGCTGTGAGTATTGAGTCGGCACGTATTCCTGCCGCCCCTGACTTTCCTCTGTTCTGAACCCAAATTCGAGTTTCAGCTGGCGCTGAACAGGTACCTTATATTCCTGCTCAATGAAGAAAGGCAACTTGAAATGAAGCCCCTGATCGACCATTCGATCATATTCACCAAACTTCAAGACGACTGCTTTCTCTTCAGGATCAACTGTAAAAGCACTGGTGTATAAAGCAAAACCAAGCAGAGCTACCGTCAATCCAGGTAATAATATAGCCTTATATTTGGAAAGATTGATTTTGGAAAACTCTTCTAATAAGTCAGGAAGGTCTGGTGGGTTTCTCATAATTACTAACGTCTAAAATTGTTTGTTAAGCAAAGGTTTGGGCGAAAAGAGAGGATGTTGAAATAATGAGATAGGTCAAGGGGATTGTATTTTTTACTGTAATTAGTCTTTCATTAACAATCGCGATCAAATCAATCGACGGTAAGAGCTTACTGATTGGCGGCTTGTTGGCTTCCACTATTTTCTTCGCAATGGGTAGCACAAGCCCAACTGATAAATGGGGTGACAAGCAGGAATGGGAAGTTGCCACTTATACTAAATTAGAAAAAAAGATTTCTAATCTTAACAGATAATACGCCCCAAGGCCCAATCGGCTTGAAAGTTAAAGGCGGAACGGAGCCACTCACCCATTCTGGCCAAGTGTTCCGCCGCCGCATCAAGTAGCTCACTGCCTCGCATTCACAAAGCCAACGGTCAGCCGCTAGCAGCGCTGGCCTTTTTTTAGCCCCGCAAAAAAGAGGGGGGTACTAGTATGATGAGGGGCGTTTGGGGGGTGGTCTTCCTAATTTTACTGAATCAAAACTGAATCACTTTTGATTCACTTCAGTGCGTATTCACGCAACCGCCCCCTTAGGCCGAATATCATTGGAATGCGCGTGTTACCGAACTAAAATGAAAGGAGATGAAAAAAGATACCACTTCCAAAAATGGAAAATGGTGGAGGCGGCGGGAATTGAACCCGCGTCCTGAGTAAAGTAACCATGAACCTCTACATGCTTAGTCCGGATTCGTTTTTCGGTGGCGGGATAATGACCGGACGCAAATCCCTGCAACCTAGTACGCATGAAATAAGTTTCGGTTCACTGCGCGCGATCTCCGCAGGTCCCCTAGCCGTCTGTCGTCGCCTGCACCCCCTAGTCGGCGTCAAGGGGCAGACGTCGCGGATCAATTAAGCCGCGAGAGCCAATTCTTCGTTGGCAGTTGATTTTTGGTAAGGCTGATTTACGAGGTTCCAAACCATCCTCGGCATGCAATCCATGACGCGTCCACACAGTCGAATCCAGAACGCCCCCTGATTGTTTGTAATCATCGCTGAAATTAATCACCAAGTCAAGGGGTGGTCGGTCAAACGGCCTGTTTAACTTGATTTTCAGGTGTTTTAGAGCCAAAACACCGGCGCTCATGAGCAAGAAAGCCAAAAAAAAGCCCAACCTCCGTCCTCACTCGGCCATTATGCTTGATGGACCGGACCGTGCGCCCAGCCGGGCGATGCTCTATCCTACCGGTTTTAAGACCGGCGATTTCGGTAAACCGATTGTTGGCGTGGCGTCCACGTGGAGCAATGTCACCCCGTGCAATATGCACATTGATCTGCTTGCACAGGAGTCTGAGCGGGGTGTCAACAAGGCCGGCGGTAAGGCGATTATCTTTAATACCATCACTATCTCCGATGGAATTTCCATGGGCACCGAGGGCATGAAATACTCCCTAGTGAGCCGCGAGGTAATTGCGGATTCCATTGAGACGGTCGTCGGTTGTGAATGCATGGATGGCTTTGTGGCTATTGGCGGTTGCGACAAAAACATGCCGGCCTGTGTAATGGCCATGGCGCGCATGAACCGCCCGAGCGTCTTTGTGTACGGCGGCACCATTTTGCCCGGCTGCATTACCGGGGACACGCGCAAGCTGGATATCGTGTCCGTGTTCGAAGCCGTTGGCGCGCACGCCAATGACAAACTCACCGACAAGGGCCTGCGGGAAATTGAGAGCTGCGCCATTCCTGGGCCCGGTTCTTGTGGCGGTATGTACACTGCCAACACGATGGCCAGCGCCATCGAAGCGATGGGTATGAGTCTGCCTGGTAGTAGCGCCCAGGCGGCGGTGAGTCCTGCTAAGAAAAAGGATTCTCTGGAAGCCGGTGCGGCTGTGCTGAACCTCCTGAAACACGACATAAAGCCGCGTGATATTATGACCAAGAAGGCGTTTGAAAACGCTATCACCGTGGTCATTGCACTGGGCGGCTCCACCAACGCCGTGCTTCACCTGCTTGCCATGGCCAGCGCTGCTAAGGTGAAGCTTTCCATCGATGACTTCACGCGCATTGGCAAGAAAGTACCGGTGATTGCCGACCTCAAGCCGAGTGGTAAATATTTGATGAGTGAACTCGTCGCTATCGGCGGCATTCAACCGATGATGAAGATACTGCTGAAAGCCGGCCTGTTGCACGGTGATTGCATGACCGTCACCGGCAAAACGCTCGCGCAAAATCTAAGGACTGTGAAGCCTTATCCCAAAGGGCAGAAGATTATTCAGTCGCTCAAGAAACCGATCAAGAAAGATAGCCACCTCGTCGTGCTCTACGGCAACCTCGCCCCCGAAGGCGCCGTGGCCAAGATCACGGGCAAGGAAGGCCTGAGCTTCACCGGCACAGCTCGGCCGTTTGATTCCGAGGAGAAGGCCATGAAGGCGATCCTCGCCGGCAAGGTCAAGAAAGGCGACGTAATCGTGATCCGCTATGAAGGCCCCAAGGGCGGCCCAGGCATGCGCGAGATGCTTGGCCCCACCGGCGCCATCATGGGGGCCGGACTCGGCGACGACGTGGCGCTTATTACCGACGGCCGTTTCTCCGGCGGCACCCATGGCTTTGTGGTCGGGCACATCACCCCCGAAGCCTGCAACGGCGGCCCGCTAGCCATGGTGCAGGACGGTGACAAGATCACCATCGATGCCGAAAGCCGCGAGCTAAAGCTCGGCATCTCCAAGGCCGAACTCAAGCGCCGCACGGCGTCCTGGAAAAAACCCAAGCCCAACTACACCACTGGCGTCCTCGCCAAGTACGCCCACCTCACCACAAGTGCCTCCCAAGGCGCAGTGACCGATGCGAACTTGGATTTGGAATAATAATCACACACCCACGGGAGGAGCGAATTCCCCCTCGACTCATTTCACCATAAACAAACGGATGAGATGGCACTCGCCCCTCCCGATTCAACATGGATAAAGCTGCGGTCATTCAGAAAATCATAGAAACGCTCCAAGCCGAACTGGAGACGTACACACGTGCCGCAAAGTTCTCCCATGCAGAAGCGACCGCGGAAGAAAACCGTGCGGAAAACAAGTACGACACCCGGGGTCTGGAAGCCTCTTATCTCGCGGCCGGTCAGGCCAACAAAGTGATGGAACTGGAAGCTTCTCTGGAAACCTTTGAAGGGCTTAAGGAGCAACCGGTTGCGGATGCCATTGAAATTAGTTCTCTGGTTGAACTGCAGCAGGATGGGTTTGTGGAGTGGTACTTTCTCGGCCCCACCGCTGGCGGCACCGAGATTGAAACCGACGACACCGAGGTGTTGGTGATCACGCCGGAATCTCCTTTGGGCAGTCAGATCATGGGGCTGGAGGCCGGAGCGAAAGCTTCCTTGGAATTAGGAGGCCGAACCCAAAAGGCCGTGGTCCAAGCCGTTCTGTAATCGCCCTTATTCTTCGCGACGTTTCGTTGGCAGCTTCCGGAATGGCCCGGCCTTGATCCCCTTGGCATAGATTTCCCACGACACAATCTTACCAGTGGCAAAAGTGCGACCGAGCTCTTTGCCCGCCTTATTGAACAACACCCACTGGTGTCCCACATAGGTATTCTGCGCGTACCCTTCCTCCGGCCGCAGATTGTCCTGATAGGTTTGCAGCTCCCCACTGAAATCCACCCAGCGCACCACAACCGGCTCACTAGTTTTGTTGATAAACTGAATCTTCGTTTGCGTGGCGTTGTGGTTGATCTGCGTGCGCGGCAACACCTCCTGTAACTGGGCCACCTCGGGATAATGCAACTGGCCATTATGCACCAATTCCAACTCGCGCAAGCCCACCAGTTTAAAAAGCGGTTGCAGGTCGACAATCTGATTGCCGGTGAGATGCAGCGTGCGCAGAGCTTTCATCATCTCCAAGCCATCCAATTCCACGATCTTGTTGCTGCCGAGATTCAATTCTTTCAACTGCGCCAGCGCCGCCAGCGGACGCAGGTTCACGACTTGGTTGTTTTGTAGGTTCAACACACGCAGGGATTTTAAATTCACTAACGGAGACAAATCCGTGATGCGGTTTTGGTTGAGCGTAAGCGATTCGAGCTTGGTTAGATTGGCCAATGGCCGCAGATCTTCGATCTGGTTTTGGGTCAAATCCAAGTGCCGCAATTCGCGCAGATTGGCCAACGGCTTCACGTCCGTAATGCGGTTCCCATAGACCACCAAGCGCTTGAGCTGCGTGAGACCTTCCAGCCCTTGGAGGCTTTGCGTTTGGGATAGCCACAGGCTCAGCACCTCCAGCTGACGAAGGTTCGCCAGCGCCTTGATATCGGTCGGCCGGTTGTTATTCAGATACAACACGCGGAGCTTAGCGCATTGGCTAAGCGGTGTGAGGTCCGTAACTTGGTTGTGATCTAGATAAAGCGACTCGAGATTTTTCATCTGCGCCACAGGCGTCAGATCATTAATCCGGTTATTGTGCACCCACAGATGTTTGAGATTGGGCAACTGCGTCAGTGGCGTCAGGTCGGTCACATCCTTTCCGGCCAACCCCACCCGTTCGATCTTGCGATAATCCTCAGGGGTCAGGTCAATATCCACCGGCTTACCCGCCGCACTGTGCAGGGCTGCCGCAATCGCCGCCTGCGCATTTTGGCTGTTAGGCCGGGGTTCCGCAGACAGAAGCCCGTTCAACACCAGAACCGATATGAGAACCACACATCGCACGAGAGAGAGTTAAGCGAATTCCGCCCGTTGTGACAAATGATTCCTTGAACACCTGCCCACAATTTCTAGACTGATTCCGGCTTGAGGACGGCCTCTAATGAAATTGCCCTTTCCTATCATTGCCGGTGCTCTGTTCGCCGGCCTGACCGTTGCGGCGGATCAGGTGATCTCCCAGAATGGTTCCATTCTAGTGGGCAAAGCCCGAATTGCCCAAAATGGTCAGGTGCAAATCGCCGGCCAAACCCTGCCGCCCGAGCAGGTCCAACGGATTACCTTTGAATCCAACGCCCTACAACCCGGGCTGAGTGGGGTCACCTTCAATTTATATCAGGGCAACTGGAAGGCCCTTCCGGATTTCACTCAGCTCTCGATCGACAAGAGCGGCACCATGTCCACCAACCGCCTCGACTTATCTCCGTTGGAACTCGACGGAGCCAACCGGATTTTCCGATTAAACCACGGCGACGCCATGGATCGATGGAGCGCTCCGCCGATCGAGGGTCGGCCCTTTGCCATCAGCGCCACCGTGGTGGCCCAGGGCGATGGTGTAATGGTGGCGCAAGGCGGCAATCAAGGCGGCAATCAAAACGGCATGGCGTTGTATCTGCAAAATGGTCATTTGAATTTTGTAACGCGCATCAAAAATGAAAACACCATTGCGCGCGATGAACTGCCATTCCCCCTGCACGAACCGGTCAAGGTGCTGGCTGAATTCCGTCGCGACATGCAACTGGTACTCACGGTTGATGATCGCGAAGCCGCTCTGGTGGAGGCCCCCGGCATGTTGCCCGCCCGACCCCCAGAAGGATTGAGCGTTGGCTTAGATCAACGCCGCTCGGGTTTGGGTTTATACCGTAATGATCATCATTTCCAGGGAGAACTTCGCAACCTCCAACTCCGCGTCATGGGCATGGGCCTGGTGTATCGCGGCAAACTGAACGTGGCACAAGATGGCGACTACACCTTCAATATCAGCGCCGACGCCGCCACAGAAGTGAAGATCAATGCCCGACCTGTAACTAGCGGGAAGGCTGTCCGTCTTTCGGCTGGCTCGCACCCATTCCAGATGACCTACGCGCAACTGACCACTCCCGCGCAATCGGGCACCCAGGAGAATCTCACCGTGGATTGGTCCGGCCCGGGATTGAATCGCCAACTACTCACCTCCCAGCCCAACCCACAGGCACCTTCCTGGCACCCAGCCGATACGGCCATCCCGTCCGCCGGCATTCTGACTCTGGACGGATCGTTTCTCGCCCAGACCGTCGACCACGTGGACCGCACCCACATTCAGTTTGGGAACACCAAGCTCGAACGCCAAACCATCAGCACCTTGTTTCTGCGTTCGCTGTCCATTTTTGAAACACGCGAACTCGTCGATAAACCCGTCGGCGTCCTGCGCATCGATGGGACCTTCACCGAAGGTAAGCTGATGCGGGTCGATCAGGAAACTGTGACTATCAGCAACATCCTGTTCGGCCTCAAGACCTTGAAACGCGGCATCGACGCCGTGGCGGTTGTGGTCAATCCCGCGACGCCCATTGATCCGAAGGTGTCTATCCTGCTGCACGACGGCTCCATCCTCTTTGCCCCCCAATACTCCGTGAAAGACGGGCAACTCCACCTGCCGGATCATCCCCTACAAGACGCGCCCATCCCCCTTAAGTCCATTGCCGAAATCGTCCACGGGCACGCCCCAAACCATGTAGAACGCGCCGAAGCCCGCTGGGAAAATCATTCTGAAATGGGCCAGCAATTCCTTGGGGACCGCACGCGCAAGGCCATGGAGATCATCAAGAAATTTCGTGAAGCACAGTTCCGCCTAGCCGCCGCTGACAAGCAGTTTATCAAGGCCAAGCGAGCCCTGCCCGCCGCCGAAAAAGCCGAATTAGCCGCCAAAGTAAAACGCGACGACGCCCTGCCATCCCTCACAGCCCCCACTGCCTTGGTCAAGACCCACACCGATGCGCACAATCAAACCCTACAAGTCCTGACCAACGCCGAAAACAAGGCCGCAGCCGACTGCACCCAGACTGGCCAATCCTATAATATTTGGTGGCAGACCGTGCAATCCAAGCGCCGTCCAGCCCTTCAGGCGCTTGCCGAAGCCCAATTGGCATGGCTGCAGGCCAACCCGGATCAACGCCCGGCTCTGGAACAAAAACGGGCCCAATCCGCCCAAACCTTGACCCGAGTCAATGAGGAGATTAAACGGCACCGAACCCAGCTGGACACAAATCTTCATACTGGCCTCAATTCCGATCAGGCCGAAACCGCCGCGCAAGCCCGTCAAGGCGCGGTCTGGCAAAAGCTCTCAGACGCCTCCCAAGCTCTGGCCAAATTTCAGGATGCCTTCAATCTGCTGGATCAAGATTGGATGGAGAAAAAGGCCCTAGCCGATCAACTTCGAGGCGAAGTCAGCCGATCCAAACGCGATTCCGATATGGCCAAAGGCCAAATCGGAATCCTAGAACCTTCGTTGCAGTCCACCTTTCGCCCTTAAAACCGGCCCGATTACCTATCCACAAAGGCTATTCACCGGTTGCATCCCCTGTAAAACCCGCTACATTTTATGAATCCCTTGCAGGGGAATATTTTTCGGAGGAATTATGAAACTGAATTGGATACTCATTTTCGGACTGGCCCTTCTGCCTCTCTGGCTCGAAGCTGCACCCTCAATTCCGGGCGTTAAGCGCCTGAACCAGCAACGCAACGGTCAAGTGCGCATTGGCGCCAGCCTGAATCGCGTGAAGGGTCAGTTGGACAAGCTAATTGCCGAATACAACAATAACGGCTTGGAAGGAGACGATGTCAATGCTCTTAAGCGCTTTCGCGGTATGCTCAATAAGCTCACGGAAGAGGAGATCACCCAGATCATCGTGCAGTTGGATAAGTCCAACCTGTTAAAGGAATCCAAAACCGACGACAGCGCTCTGGTGGCCTTCGTCAGTCAGAAGGACGTCATCACTGACCTCAACACCATTTACCTCGAATGGCAGCAGCAACAAATTTTCCGTGAACTGTCCGATCGCTTCAGAAAGCTGTCCGAGATACAGCGTAAAAACATGTATTGCGCCGTGCAAACCGCCCAAGCCCACAACCAGATTATCCCCACCAATCCCTCCGAAGAATTCAAGATTGATGTCCGCATTCAGGAGCTGGACCAAACCGGCATCGCCGATGAAGCCCAAACCCTAATCAAGAAACTGGAGGAACTTGGTAAAAAAATCAGCCAATATATCGAGCCGCGCCCACGTATGGCGCTGCGCCTCGTGGAAAGCGATCTGCAACCCGCTCTGGATGCCTCCACCAAACACATTCAAGAATACGACCTCGTCAAGGCGGCCGGTCTCGAACGCACCAGCTACATCGCAATGATCAACATCGCCCGGATCCTTGCTCCCAAGCGGGATGATGAGGAAATCATCCGACAAGCTCTTCAGGACGTGAAGGACGCCATTGACGATCAGCAGGAACTCAAGGATGACACCTTCCAATTGGACGAATCCGAAAACCCGAATTCAGACGAACTCTCCCAACAACAAGCCGACCTTGTGGACCGAACCGATTTCATCCGACAGGATGTTGCTGAACTCGTTCCAAATGCCGCACAAGCACTGGGCCTATCCACGGATAGCCAGCAGGAAGCCCGCGCAGCCCTAAGCATTCCCACCACCAACGCAGCAGCAGCTGCAGAGCAACAGGCCAGTGCGCTGGAGAGTTTTGGTGATGCCCAAGCCGCTCTAGAGGCCGCCCTCGAAGCCTTTGCCGAAGGCCAAGGTGAAGGCCAAGGTGAAGGCCAAGGTGAAGGCCAAGGTGAAGGCCAAGGTGAAGGCCAAGGTGAAGGCCAAGGTGAAGGCCAAGGTGAAGGCCAAGGTGAAGGCCAAGGTGAAGGCCAAGGTCAGCCCAGCCAAAAAGGCGATGGCAGAATCGGCAACTGGAATGGTGCCGGTGGAGGCGGCCATCTGGATCGCTCCGAAAAAGGCACCGGCAAGCTCGTCAACCTTCCCCACCGGGAACGCCAAGCCTTGATTCAATCTTCCCAGAGCCGCACCCCGCAAGAATACAGCGTTTTAGTGCAACAATTCCTCAAACGCCTGTCCGATAGCCGGCGATAGGTCTCAATAAAAAGGCCCGGTCCTTTTCGACCGGGCCTTATTTATTTTTATAGATTATAACGTTACGCCACTGCAGTGTTACCGGATTGCTCTTCTCCAGAGATTGCCGGTGAAGGGGTCCCGCGCACCTGCTCCACAACCGACTCGGCAGTCAGTCCGTATTTCTCACGAAGTTCCCCAACCGAACTGGCGTGCTCCACAAACTGATCCGGCCACCCGATTCGGATCAGCGGCGTGTGTACGCCCTTCTCCACCAACAGCTCGGCCACCAAGCTGCCATAGCCACCCGGCAACACGTGATCCTCCAGTGTTACCACCAGATCAGCGGTTTTCGAAAAATATTCTGTGGTCGCTTCATCGATCGGTTTGGTGAACCGCGGATCAATCAGCGCACAATCAAAGTCTTCACCCAATTCCTTGGCCGCCGCTTCGGCTACACTGAACATCGGCCCCAGCCCCAGAAAGGCTACCTTGCGCTTACCATTCCCTTCGAAATTCCGAACGACCTCCGCCTTACCAATTTCCAACATGACCGGTTCTTCCTTAATCGCCACTCCTTCAGCCGCTCCACGCGGGTACCTGATAAAGGCCGGATGTTTTTGGCGCGAAGCCGTAAAGAGCATATCGGCAAATTCATCCTCATTACGAGGGGCCATGGCCACGATGTTCGGCACGCATCGAAGATAGGCAATGTCGAATAGGCCATGATGGGTCGGTCCGTCATTGGCCGACAGACCGGCTCGGTCCATACAGAAAATCACCGGCAAATCCTGCAGAGCCACATCGTGAATGATGCAGTCATAGGCGCGCTGAAGGAAGGTCGAGTAAATCGCCACCACCGGCCGGATATCCATAGTCGCCATTCCGGCGGCAAAAATCACCGCGTGTTCTTCGGCGATACCCACATCAAAATAACGTCCAGGCAACTGGTCTCTCAGAGACTTTAACCCCGTACCACTCGGCATGGCCGCCGTCACTCCCACCAGTTTGGTATCGCGTTTGCAGAGTTTCACCATCTGTTCGCCAAACACATCCTGCCAATTCGGCGCGGAACCGGGCTTGGCCGAAGGCGTCTCGCCGGTCTCCGCATTGTACGGCCCCAACCCGTGAAATTTCTCAGGCGATTTCAGGGCGGCATTGTAGCCCTTACCCTTTTTGGTGAGTACATGCAGCACCACCGGGTGCTCGCATTTTTTGGCGTATTCCAGAGACTTGATCATCAACGGCAGATTATGGCCATCCAGCGGACCGATATAACGAATGCCCAGCTCCTCAAACAACACACTACTCGCCGTGCCACCGCGGCCGTCGGTCAATACCGGGGGTTCATGCGACAATGTACTCTCCGCCACCTCCGCCTTGAGCGCGCCTTCCGCCCGCGACCCGAGCCGAACTGCGAAATCGCCCTTGGGCAGTTTCTTAACCAGGTTCGCCAAATCATCATGCAGCCGGTTGTAGCCCGGGTTGGTGATGATCTTGTTCAGGTACTTAGAAATGGCCCCGACGTTTTTATCAATGCTCCATTCGTTGTCATTGAGAATGCCAATGAATTTCTTAGTTGTGTTCGAAATATTGTTCAGCGCCTCAAATGAAATGCCGTTGGTCAGTGCCGCATCGCCGAACACACACACCACGTCCTCATCCGATTGCTGTTGATCACGCGCCGCACACATACCCAACGCCGCGGACAACGCCGTGCCAGCATGGCCGGCACCAAACGAATCATGCTCACTCTCGGTGCGTAACGCGAAGCCGTTGAGGCCGCCGGTTTGCCTAATTTTTTTGAATTTTTTCTGGCGCCCGGTCAGCAATTTGTGAACGTAGCATTGATGGCTGACGTCCCAGACAAATTTATCTTTTGGCGTGGCAAAGACCTTGTGCATGGCGATGGTCAATTCGACCACGCCTAGATTCGGCCCCAAATGCCCACCAGTCTTAGCTAGCGTGCTGATCAATTCTGACCGCACTTCCGCCGCCAATTCTTCCAGCTGCGGTTCCGTCAATTTTTTGACGTGCGCCGGTTCGCTGATCATTTCCAAGTAACGCCCCATAAATTATTCGTCCTCCCCTTCGAGAGTCACTGGCCGCGCGGCCAGTTCGCCTTCCGGATTTTCCTCGAGCTGCGTGATCTGCTTCTCAGCAGCCTGCAGTTTGGACTCACAAACCTTAACCAGCTTCGTGCCCTCCTCTAGTTGCACGAGCAGCTTCTCCAGCGGCAACTCCTCGGACTCCATCGCTTCCACGATGGTCTTGAGTTTTTCTGCGGCATCTTCAAATGTGATGTCCGCATCGTCCGCCTTTTTTGCCTTCGCTGGCATCAGCGCAGCCTACGGTAGTTGCCCTAGTCGCGTCCAGCGTATTGGGTTAACCTGTCGTGCTCTCCACTTCACCATCCGCCAGGCGCGTGCGCAGTTTTTGGCCTGTTTTCACCGTTTTAGACGTGCGCAGTACTTCACCCGTATTCGCGTCCTGCGTAATAGAATATCCTCGGGCCAACACATTTTCGGGACCGAGCAAACGCAATTGATCACTTAAGGACTTGATCAGACGACTGGCCCGGTTGACTTGCTGACAGGGCAATTCCTGAAGCCGTGCACGCAACTGCGTCAATTGCACCTGTTGCCGGGCTACGGCCAGTTCCGGGCGCACGCGCAATAGGCGTTCGGCCAATTCGTGCCAGCGTCGTTCCTTGTGTTTCCAGAGTGTTTGAGCCGCCTGCAGAAGATCATCATGCAGTTCATCAACCCGTTGCATTTGCTCCTGCAACCGCCGCCGCGGATGGCAACGGCCCAGTCGATGTACCAGGGCGCCGACGCGTTCCTGTTGCCGGGAACAATGCGACGCCACTAATCGTTGTAAACGGCCTCGGGTGGTTTGCAGCGTATCTCCAAGCGCCACCGCCCCGGCCGTGATGATCTCTGCAGCCGCACTGGGCGTCGCTGCGCGATAATCCGCCGTGAAATCGCTGATGGTAAAATCAATCTCGTGCCCCACGGCCGACACCACCGGCACGGCCGAAGCCGCAATCGCACGCGCCAGAATTTCTTCGTTAAACGCCCACAAATCTTCGAGGCTTCCGCCACCGCGCGTCACCATAATCAAATCCAATGGCTCGCATTCTGCCCATCTGTTCAGCCGATCGATGCCCTTGGCGATCTCGATCTCGGCGCCCTGCCCCTGTACTCGACTGTCCGCCAGCACAATCTGCAGTGCCGGTTGGCGTCGGCGAATTACATGCAACACATCCTGCAACGCTGCGCCACTCAAGGAGGTAACCACACCAATCCGTTGTGTGACGCGAGGCAAGGCGCGTTTGCGATCCGAATCAAACAATCCTTCGGCCTGCAGTTTGGCTTTGAGTTTTTCGAACTTGATCTGTAATGCCCCAACACCTTGCAGCTCCACTGCGCGCACGATCAGCTGATATTGCCCCCGCGCCTCGTAGACAGTGAGATCACCCTGCAGCACCACTTTTTGGCCGTCCTCCATCAGCTCACGCTGCACCCCGCGCACTCCCCTGAAGAGCACGGTCGTCAATTGAGTTCGCGCGTCTTTTAGGGAAAAATACATGTGCCCAGACGATTGCCGGCGCAGGTTGGTGATCTCGCCTTCTACCCAAATTTGGCCAATGCGATTTTCCAGCTCACGCTTTACGCGCGTGGTGAGGTCGGAAACCGTCAGAACTTCCCGGGTCGGTTCTTCCGGAAACGTTTCGCCAAAATCCCACTGACTCTGGGCATTGGACATGGGCTACATCTCCACCTTTTCGGCCACCTGCTGGACATCCTTGTCTCCACGACCGGAGAGGTTGCAAATGATAATCTGGTCCTTGTCCATCTGCGGCGCTCGGGCGATCACTTCGGCCACCGCATGGGAGGATTCCAGCGCGGGAATAATGCCCTCAATCTTGGACAGCTTAAAAAAGGCCTCCAAGGCCTTGTCATCGGTGGCGTAGGTATATTCCACCCGGCCTTGATCACGTAACCACGCATGCTCCGGTCCCACCGCTGCGTAATCTAAGCCTGCCGAGATGCTATGGGTCAGTTGAATTTGCCCCACTTCATCCTGCAATAAATACGACCGCGTGCCCTGCAGCACACCCAAGGAACCGCCCTGAAAACGCGCCGCATGCTTCTCGGGAACGATCCCTTCTCCGCCCGCCTCGACGCCGACCATCGATACCGATTCGTCGTCAATGAACGGATAAAACAACCCGATCGCATTTGAGCCGCCTCCCACACAGGCCGCCAGCAAATTCGGTAACCGTTCTTCCTGTTCAAGAATCTGACGCCGCGCCTCATCGCCAATCACGCGATGAAAATTCCGTACCATCATCGGGTAAGGGTGCGCTCCGTACGCTGTGCCGAGGATGTAATGCGTACTGCGCACATTCGTAACCCAATCCCGCATGGCCTCGTTCACGGCCTCCTTCAGCGTCTTTTGCCCAGCCTCCACCGGCACCACTTCCGCGCCGAGCATGCGCATACGATACACATTAAGCCGTTGCCGCTCGCAATCGTGCGCGCCCATGTACACCACGCATTCAAAGCCAAACATCGCCGCCACCGTGGCCGTAGCCACGCCATGTTGACCCGCACCGGTCTCGGCAATGATCCGCGTCTTGCCCATACGTTTGGCCAGCAGGATCTGGCCCATGGCGTTGTTGATCTTATGCGCGCCGGTATGCAGCAGGTCCTCACGTTTTAGATAAATCTTAGCCCCGCCCAATTCGTCCGTCAGTCGCTGGGCGTAGTAAAGCGGCGTGGGGCGGCCAACGAATTCGCGCAGATAATAATCCAGTTCGCGCTGAAATTCCGGATCCTGTTGGGCTCGAAAGTATTCCTCCTCCAGTTCGCGCAAAGGATGCATCAAGGTCTCGGGCACATAACGCCCCCCGTACGGGCCAAACCGGCCGGCCGCATCAGGAAGTTGCTCGCTTGCTTCGCTGCTGTCCATGGGCTTCAACTTAGCACGCGCCGGATCCTGTCTCAAGCCAGCGCACCCTTGGCCGCCGCCACGAAGGCCCGCATCCGGTCCGGATCCTTGCGTCCTGGCTCACTTTCCACCCCACTGGAGACATCTACGCCAAACGGCTGCACTTTGCGTACCGCCGTGGCCACATTCTCCGGCGTCAGTCCGCCGGCCAGAAAAATGGGTTTCCCAAATTCCTGAGCGCGCACGGCTAAATCCCAATTAAAGGTCGCACCCGTCCCGCCCAGCGCATCGTTTACGTAAGCATCCAGCAGGAAGCCTGCCGTAGGGAACGCCTCCAATTCAGCCAATGTTTCCTCGCCCTTTACGCGAAACGCTTTGAGCATCATAATCGGGAAGCGACTGCACTCCTCAGGTGTTTCATCGCCGTGAAATTGCAAAATATTGAGCATGCACTCGTTCAACGCCTGATGTACAAACGCCTCCTTAGCATTCACGAACACCCCCACACGCATAACGTGCGGCGGCAACGCCGCTGAGATGACCCTAGCCTGCTCCAGTGTCACATGACGCGGACTGTTTTCATAAAACATCAACCCGATCGCATCCGCGCCTGCTTCGGCCGCAGCGAGTGCATCGGCTTCACTAGTGATGCCGCAGATCTTGACGGTGACGCTCACCTAACGATCCCGGCCCAGTCCGATTTCGCGGCAATACTTGATGCTCCGCGCAATATCGTCCTTTTGAAAATTCTGCTGGGCAATTTTTCGGTCCAAGCCTTCAGGCGCCTTGAAGGTGCCAATCGATTTGCCGCGTTTAGCAAAGGCCTCGAATTTTTTGTAGCCCTTTGGTTTGCCTTTTGGCCACGCTTTCCAGAAATCGTCGTTCTTCACAGCCAGTTCTCGATTGAAGCCGGAGATGGTTTCAATACAAACGGGTGCGACCGGACAAACTTTCGCAAAGTGCTCGAAATATTGTTTCCAATCCACCAGCCCTTCGCCCATGGCGGTCCAAGCTGCAGTGTACCCATTCTCACTGGGCCACGCCATGGTGTCGCGCAAGCTAGTCGTCAATACGTAGGGCGCTAGGTTTTTGAGGTTTTCGAACGGATCCTCGAGCGTCCATACGGCATTACCCGAATCCATGTTCACACCCACCCAATCTTTGCCGGCCTCTTCGACCAACCGCACCAGCTCCAGCGAGTGCATATCGCCGGCATGGTTTTCCATGGCGATCTTAATCCCCGCATCGGTAGCACGGCTCTTGTTGGCCTTGAGCAATTTCACGGTGTCATCGATCCGCGCCTCGATTCCGCCCTCAGTCAGACGGTCCCCACGTGATCCAAGGATCACCCGGAACGCCGGCGAGCCCAAAGTTTTGGAAATGCGAATTCCCAGAGCAAGATGTTCCTCGGCCGTACCCCAAGTATTCTTAAACGACGGCGAGGATGGGCAAATGCTCCAGGAACCGACATACAGCTTGATGCCTTTTTCATCGGCATACGCCTTCACGGCTCTTAGGTATTTGTCCTGAAAACTCTCGAATGGCCCGAGGTCGGTAATGAACAATGAATCACAGCGCAGCCCCTTGGCGTAATCGATCAGCTGATTTGCGTTCCAACCCATCGCGCGTACGGCGAAGTTGTCCACGCCGAGCCGAAGCCGTTCCGGGGCCTGCTTGGCAGCCCAGGAGGGCAGCGTGGTCGCGGCCGCCGTAGCGGCAGTGGAAGTGAGAAAGTCTCGACGTTGCATGGCATCCAGTTGCATATGCCCATTGGGAAACAGCTGAGCTTGCGAATCAAGCTGATTCACGGTGCAGGCTTGTTTTTTTGCCGCATCCCGACTTGACTGTCTGCTTGCCGACCGCACCACCCCAACTCAATATTGAGCTGCTCCCCTCGTTTGCTCCCCGCCCCAAGGCCACGCATGTGGTGTTTGATTTCGACGGCACCCTGTCTTGGATCCGCCACGGCTGGCCAGAAATGATGCAAACTGTCATGGGACCACGCTTTCCTCTGCAACCCAACGAAACAACCGAAGACATCCGTGCGCATCTCTTCAATGAAATGTACCGGTTCAACGGCCAGCCAACGCCGTTGTTCATGACCGAAATGGCCCGGCAAATTTCTGACCGCGGCGGCACGGCAAACCCAGACGAATTACTGACCGCCTTCATCACGCCGCTGGATGAGATGGCCAATGAACGCCATCGCCAACTGCGCACCGGCGAAACGCCGCCGGATGAATTGATCGTCCACGGCGGCCGCGCCTTCCTGGAGCACCTTCACACCCGTGGTCTGAAGACGTTGATCCTCAGCGGTAACCCTCACACTCAGATCAGCGAGGAAGCTGAACTGCTTGATCTCATCCGCTACTGTAACGGCCGTGTCCAGGGCCATGTACACGCGGAGAATTTCAGTAAACAAACCGTGCTCGAAGAATGGATGGCCGAGGACGGGTTCACCGGCGAACACCTCATTATGTTCGGCGACGGCGCGGCGGAGATTAAAGCCACCCGCAATCTCGGCGGCCTCTCTATCGGCGTGTGCTCGGACGAAGCCGTGAACGGCTCAGGCGTTGTGGATCAGAGCAAACGCGACATCCTACTTCCAGCCGGTGCCGACGCCATCATCGCTGACTACCGCGACCCCGAGTTGCTCACTCAAACCGTGCTTGGCCAATGAAGCGCATCGATCTCACCAAACTGAAAGTGTTCCCGCTTGCCGAACGGGACAGCATGGCCCGCATTGAGGAAACGCTAATTGATCCGGCCAGCGAACCGCGTCCGCTCTCGCCCGACAACCAGCAACGCGTCGCCCAATGCGCCGCGGATATTCGGGCCGCCCGCGAACGTGGCGCCAGTGTGATGTACATTTACGGCGCGCATCTCATCAAAAACGGTGCTCACCAATTGCTTGATGCCCTCATGGCGGGCGGCTGGATAACGCACCTCGCCACCAACGGCGCCGGCGTGATTCATGATTGGGAATGGGCGCACCACGGCCGGTCCACCGAGAGCGTGCGCGCCAATGTCGCCACCGGCACCTTTGGCACCTGGGAAGAAACCGGACGTTGCCTGCATCTCGCTGTACTAACCGGAGCGTTACGCGAGGAAGGGTTCGGCCAAAGCGTTGGTCGCATGGTTGCCGAAAATGGCTTCACCCTGCCTGCACAGTCAGAACTCGAAACCAAACTGCGCGAAGAACCCAGCCATGCGCTGGCTCCAGCGCGCGCCGACTTGTTGCAAATCATGGCCCAACACAACCTTGCCGAGGGCCGGCATGAGATTGCGCATCCGTGGGGTGCCACCTCGGTCTTGGGCAATGCCTTCCGCCACGATGTGCCGCTCACCGTACATCCCGGCATTGGCTACGATATCATTTCCAACCATCCCCTCTTCAACGGCGCCGCCCTCGGCCGCGCGGCGGGGCTGGACTTCGCCACTTTTGGCGGATCCGTCGAGGGGCTTGATAATGGCGTAGTGCTCTCAGTAGGCAGCGCGATCATGGGACCACAGGTTTTTGAAAAAAGCATCTCCTGCGTCAACAACCTCCGTCTACAAGCCGGCCGCGAAATTGTCCGCGGCCATGCAATTCACGTGGTGGATATTCAGGATGGCGGCGGCTGGGACTGGACTCAGGGCGAACCGCCCAAGGATAACCCGGCCTATTATCTGCGCTTTTGCAAAAGCTACGACCGTATGGGCGGTACCATGCACTACGCCCAGTGCGACAATATCGATTTCACGCATCACTTGCTGAATGAACTTGCCCAATAATTCATGGCAGGCCACCGACGTTGAGTGAGCATGATGACCTCAGAACGGTTTCAGGAAATCACCGGACGGTATGCTGCTCTGCGCATTGCCGTAGTGGGTGATTACAGTTGCGACCGGTACCTGGAAATTGATCCGGCCAAAACGGAAACCTCCATCGAGACCGGCCTGCCTGTGCACAATGTCACGCGCGTTCGCGCCCAACCCGGCGCATCGGGAACCGTACTGAACAATCTCGCCGCATTAGGCGTCGGCGAGCTATGGCCCGTTGGCTTTTGTGGCTGTGATGGTGAAGGCTACGAATTATATCGCGCGTTGGAACAAACGCCAGGCGTGCGCATGAAATATTTCTTCGAGAGCGAAGATCAACGCACCTTTACCTACTGCAAGCCCTTGATGATGCACCTCGGCCAACCGCCCGAGGAACTCAACCGGCTCGACAGCAAAAATTGGCATCCCACGCCGGTCAACCTACAGCATCAACTCGCCAACGCCGTGCGTTCCTTGGCCTATGAAGTGGACGCCATCATCGTACTGGATCAGGCCGACGCCCCCGAAACCGGCGTGGTCACCCAATCTATGCTCGATGCGCTGGCAGAAATCAAAGACAACACCCTCATCATCGGCGACAGCCGCCGTGGCCTAAAAGATTGGCCATCGATCATCTACAAAATGAACGCTGCCGAATTAGCGCAGCTCACCGATCAAACTTCGGAACCGGAACAAGCCGCCCGCAAGTTGGCCGCACAAACCGGCAAACCAGTGTTTGTGTCACTCAGTGAACACGGCATCGTCGGAGCTCAGCCCGATGGTCATTCAGAAAACCGCAAGGCCCTGACCGTCTCAGGCGAGATTGATATCGTCGGGGCCGGCGATGCGGTGATGGCCAATCTCACCACGGCCATCGCCGCCCAAGCCGACCTTGGCGAAGCCCTCGAACTCGCCAACGCGGCCGCCTCTGTGGTAGTGCACAAACTGGGCACCACCGGCACAGCGTCCATTTCGAAGATCAGCGGGAAACTCGGTTTCGAATAACAGAGCAAGGACGAGCCCCCCCGCCCCTCTAGATTACTCCCACACTTTCCACGCCCTTGAAGGCGTCACTTGCGGGCGATCCCCGGCCAGTTCCAGCACTAGGGATTGAAGTTGTCGTCGGTCAGCAAATTGAAGGCCGGCTTGCTTGCCCAACACACACACAGCCGTGGCGTGACTGTCGGCAACCACGGAATCGGCCGCCATCACTGTGGCCTGAATTCGGCTGGTGAGACCAATGCCCGTTCGGGGATCGACAATATGTGAGTATCGTCGGCCATTGATTTCAACGAATTGCTCGGTATCACCCGAGGTGGAGAGTGCGACATGTTTGAGAAACACCGTGCGCGGATAGAGGTTGCCGAATTCATCTACATTGCGCAGCTCGATCTTCCAGCCGACCTTGTCCGGCGGTGGCCCACTGGTGAGCAGATCGCTATCGGCCGCCACGTAGGCACGCGCGATGCCATTGCCCTTGAGCACGGCCATCGCCTCATCCACAGCGTAGCCCTTGGCAATGCCGCCTAGATCCAGCTGCAGATTGGCCGCGCGCAAGGAGACCGTTCGGTTGACGGCATTAAGCGACAGTTGTTGATAGCCCACACGTTTCTGAGCGGCCTGCAATTCCTCAACGCGAGGCATTTGACCGCGCTTGCGGGCCTGACGCCAAAACCGCACGCTGGGACCGGCAGTGACATCAAAGGCACCGCGAGTATCCCGCGCGAGCACTTGGGCGCGTTGCAGGATATCGAATAATTCCGGACTCACCGCAATCGATTCGCCAACCGGCGCTCGGCCTAATCGACTGAGTTCGCTGCCGGGGTCGTAATCCGAGAAAATGCCATTCAACTCCTCCACGCGCGCATAGGCGGCCTTGGCGATGCGCTCAGCTTCAGGGCGGTTCGGCGCATAAAACTTGAGGTGAAAATCCACGCCCATCTCGGGCTCGACATACTCGAAACGTTGCCACGCGGAATCATCGGGAGCTTTGATTTGACACCCTGCCAAGCTCCCGAGCACTGCTGCTAACAAAAAAAATACCCGCACGCCCGAAGGGTGCGGGTGATGAACGGATTCGGCAATCCGTTAAATCCGTTAACCGGGTTTAGGCAAAGGGATTCCAAACGCCCGGTTGTGGGACGGGGTATTTGCCATCCTCGCCCTGCACGGCAGGCGGCGCGGTGTCCACGGTCCACTTGTCGATTCCGGGGCAGTAGTCCTTGCCGTTCTTCAGCAGATCATCCCACTTGATGACCTGTGCGGAATAGCAGGCTTCGCGGCCAAGAATCGCCGTAAAGGTCGCCTTCGCGCCATACTCGCCTTCGTTGTAAATATCGCCCTTCATCAGGGCCTCGATGAGGTCGGTCTGTTCCTGTTGATGACCGCCGCCCTTGCCCTTCATGAGAATGGGCTCGCCCTTGTTCGGGACGATGGCCGAGGCCAGCTTGCAGGTCCCCTTGCTGCCGTGCGCGTATTCCGCGACGTGGCTGAAGGTCTTGTTGCCGGCCAAATGACGGCCCTGACTGTACATCTTGTGACCGCTGGCGTAGGTGTACTCCACAAACGTGTGGTCAAAGATTTGAGATTTGGTGCGGTCGCCGCCCACGCGTTCTTCACCGCCGCCCATGCCGTTGGCCATGATCGGATAATCGTTCATGACCCAGTTGCCGACATCGAGGTTGTGAATGTGCTGCTCACAAATCTGGTCACCGCTGGCCCAAGTGAAGTGGTACCAGTTATTGCACTGGAACTGCATATCCGTCATGCCCGGCTCGCGGTTGCGATACCAAATGCCGCGACCGTTCCAATACACCCGCATCAGGTTGATTTCACCGATGGCGCCATCGTGCAACATCTTCACGTTGTTGATGTAGCGCTCTTCATGGCGGCGTTGCAGGCCGATGCCGACCATGAGATTTTTCTTTTTAGCCTCTTGCGTAGCGGCCAACACGCGGCGCACGCCCGGAGCGTCGGAAGCTACTGGCTTTTCACAAAAGACGTGCTTACCGGCTTTCACGGCGTACTCAAACTGCTGCGGCTTGAATCCCGGAGGCGTGGCGATCACTACCAAATCCGCGCCGGAATCGATGGCGTGCTTATAACCGTCAATACCGCCAAAAACACGGTCTTCAGGTACATCCACCCAATCATTAAATTGCTTCTTATAACCGTCCACGCGGTCCTTGGCCTTCTTGGTGTTAACGTCGGCCACGGCGACCAGACGGGTGTTGCCACGGGTGTTCCGAATCTGCGCAATGGCGCCGCTACCGCGGCCTCCACAACCGACCAGCGCAACACTCACCGTGTCGCTCCCGGCTGCGTGCACCACGTTCTCAATGGGGATTTGGCTGAGAGCCGTACCGGCGGCCACAGCCGATCCGGAGGTCTTGAGGAATTTACGCCGACTGGGGGCGTTTTCAGATTTCTTGCTCATAAAAATGGGTTTGTTTTGGGTTATTAGCAGGTGGACAGAGCCTAATGGATTTCGGCGTGTTGTCCAGAGTTCAATCAATCGGTGTGTCGTATTCCACCCCGTTATTCCAGTAGGCCTTCATTTCCTCCTTGGAGGGAATCTCTAGGGGGCGCACTAGGCGCATGCCCTGAAAAGTGGCATCGGTCAGGTACCAAATGCTCTTGGGCAATTGGGGATCCTGCTGCTTCCAATCCGGCGTGGAAAAGATGCGGGCGGCACTGCGAAGCTTGCTCAATGGCATTTGAACATGGAACGAACCGCCACGGGACACGTGCGGGTATGGCTTAGTGCCTTTCACCCATGGGTTTACCAACACTTCCTTGCTGGTCTTGTACGGCGCGTAGCCGTCCAACGTCCACTCTGCCACATTACCGTGAATATCATAGAGGCCCCACGGGTTGGGCTTCAGTTTGCCTACTTCACGGTAACGCGCCTCAAAGGTAATCGGGTCAAATACATTGTTCTGGTTCCAAGTCTTAGCGTTCAGCGTACCTTCATCGCCTTCGTCGCCCCAGGAATAGGCCGCCGTGGTTCCCGCCCGCGCGGCGTATTCCCATTCGGCCTCGGTTGGCAGCCGATAAAAATGCCCCGTCTTTGCGCTGAGCCATTGGCAATATTTATTAGCCGCGTGATGAGTCATACAAATGGCCGGGTGCGTCCCCGTGCCCATGCCGAAATCCATATTCACATAAGGTTTGGTAGGCGTCGCCACTTCCTCTAACCACCAGTCCTCAGAATCCTCCTCTGCCTTCTTTTTCTGGTAGTACATGAACTTGTGGTACTCGTTCCAGGTCAGCTCATATTTACCCATCCAGAACGGTGAAACCTTTACCTTACGTTGCGGCCCTTCGTCATCGGAGCGCCCCGCTTCACCGGCCGGACTGCCCATGACAAACGTGCCCCCCTTGATCGGCACCATCTCGTAATCCACCAGGGTATCCACGATCCGTTTCTTGTATGGCTTCATACCAGCCTCGGTGGTTTGTTTGTGGGTCGCCATGATCTTGGCGTGAACGGCCTCAACAATCCTTTCTTCGTCCGCACCTTTTACGATACGCTTCTTCGGCTTAAGTTGCAGACCTTCTGGCCAAGTTGCACCTTGATCGATCCATAAGGCGACCAACTCAATCTCCTCTTTTGTTACCCGTTGGCTTTTGGTCTTTGGGGGCATCAGCAATTCGTCATCCTCGGGCAATGTCATGAATTCCCAAACGGTACTCCCTTCATGATCTCCCGGCTCAATAGCTGTTCCCTCACGGCGTCCCTTGAAAGCTAGCGCTTTGATATCCATTTGGTATCCACCGCCGCTTTCTTTGGCAAATCCCTCGCGATGACAGCCCACGCAATTGTATTCAAAGATCGGCTGGATCTCCTTAACAAAGTCTATCTTACGCGGTTTTTTAGCCGCGGCCGCATTCAAGCCGGCTAATAGAAGGATAATAAAAACACCCATGTATTTCTGCATAACAAAGCGGTTAATGAACCGTAGGCAGGCCCAAAAGTCAATTCCCGGCCTATCCGTGCCATTGGACTCCGGAATCTGGTTCGTCCTTCAATTGTGCGGCAACTAAACTTTGCCGTGACCGGATACCCGACAAACGCAGTCGCCTGCTGGCGGACGATATAATAAAGGAATCCAGCCAAGCGCTGTTACCTCGCGACAAGTAACCCGGCACCTCTGTTTTCAATTCCACCGCCGGTGCCAACAAATTATAAAAGACAACACCAAGCGGGTGGAATCGCAAAAATATGACCAACCCATCAAAAGTTTCTTTTCTTTTAATTTTTTTGGAAACAATCATGGCCTCCGTGTCATTAAAAAGCAGTTCAATGAAACTCGATAAGATTATCTATTTGGCCACGTTCCTATTGACGCTAGGCACTAGTTTAGCAGAGCAACGCCCCAACATCTTGTTTATCTACACGGACGACCAGTCTCACCGGACGGTCAGCTGTTATGACGAAGCCTATGCCTGGGTCAAAACGCCCAACATAGATGCCCTCGCTTCCAAGGGCGTTCGTTTCACGCACGCCTACATTGGCACCTGGTGCATGCCCTCGCGAGCGACCATGCTGACCGGGCATCACCAATATGGCGTCGAGTCCATGAGGATGAAGGGCACATATCCCGGCAGTGTATATGATCCGGAGAAATGCCCCTTCTGGCCACGGGTGTTTCGCAAGCACGGATACACAACCGCTCAGATCGGCAAATGGCATACCGGCATCGATAGCGGGTACGGACGCGATTGGGATCACCAGCTTGTTTGGAGTCGCCCCAAATACCCCCAGAACGCGGGCAATTATTTTGATGATCAAATCATTGAAGTGAACGGGAAAAAGCAACGTATCTCTGGCTACACAACTGATTGGTACACAGATCGGGCGATCGATTTTATTGAGGGGAAAAATCGTGACCCGAAATCTCCCTGGTACTTGTGGCTCTGCTTTGGAGCCGTCCACGGACCATTCACGCCGGCGGACCGCCACCGCAATTCCTATCCCGATGCCGTGGTTCCCGAACCCGCGGATATCTATCCCGATCAACCCGCTAGAAAGGGTAAGCCCAAATATGTGAGAGAGCGAAGTCGCTGGGTTCGCAACAGCGATGGCCATGCCGAGCTGGATTCAGGAGTGAAACAGCGAACTGTAAAAAACGCTCCCATCCACGGGAACACGCTACAAAACTGGGTCCGCCAATATCATCAGGGCGTGCTCGCGATCGATGATTCCGTGGGCCGCCTTCGCGAAGCTCTGGAGAAATCCGGCCAACTAAACAACACACTGATCGTCTTTGCGGCCGATCAGGGAATCGCCTGGGGACAAAAAGGCTTCCAGCAAAAGATTGCTCCCTACGATGCCAATATCCGCGGGCCACTGATCATGTCTTTCCCCGGGAAGATTCCTAACGGCAAAGTCTGCCCGACCCCAGTCGGTGGAACAGATCTACCTCCAACCTTTTTCTCCCTCGTCAACCTTCCTTTGCCCTGGAAGATGCACGGGCACGACCTGACGCCGCTCCTAAAGAATCCGGATTCAGAATGGAACCATCCCGTTTTAACTGCTCTCACCGGAGAAAAGTACGGCTCGGATACCGATATCGTTCCAACCGACCCAGAGATACTGTACAAGACAGCCGGAGTCCCATGGTGGATTTCCCTCATGAGCGGTCGCCATAAATACATCCGCACACTGATCAAAGGCGAAGTCGAAGAACTCTACAATCTGGAAACCGACCCAGAAGAAATAAACAACCTCGCCCTCGATCCCAAACAACTTGCAAAACTTCGTGAGATGCGAGCGGCTATGATTGCCGAACTGAAGAGAACAGAAGCAGGTCTGGTAGATAATCTACCTGAATTCTCCACTCCGAAGTAGGTTGTGCCGGCAGCAATCTGACTCGATCACGAACTGATTATTTGACTTCACGCGAATAACTCCAGAATAGGCTTTTCGCCGTCACCGACAGACATGGGCCGACCAGAAGGTGACATAGCGGGTTTCTCAATTTCCATACCAGCTGCGAATGCGATACTGGCGTGAAAGGCTCCAATAGAAACGGCATTTTTGTCCGCGAGAAACTTCTTATACTTGCGGGGTATCTTTGCGACAACCTTGTCATCTGCATGAAATTCCATGGCTCTATCCCGATTGAGGGGAAGTCTGGTTCTAAGTCTGGAGCTAATGGCCTCATTGAATTGCCATCGACCCTCAAGTCGGCTAGAGACCACATTTTCTTTGTCTGACTCGACCTTAAACTCTGCCATCAACGTAGATGGAAAGTGAAAAAGGAACATAAAGGCTGCGGTAATCAATACTTGGTTCATTTTGTGTATTTAGTTGGTTCCCTGTGTCCTCTGTTCTGGGCTAAGGTTGCAATTTTTCTAATTTCAGAAGCTTGCTGATTTCAGGGGTGGTTCTGTTCGCTTATGGGACATGTTTTTTCGTAATCAGCGATTACGAGTTGGCAAGGATATAGCCGAAAGAACGCAACGGTAACGGTTGAAAACGAAAAAAATCAAAAACTAGCTAGAAAAATGGTCGGACCGGGGAGATTCGAACTCCCGACCTCCACACCCCCAGTGTGGCGCGCTAACCAGGCTGCGCTACGGTCCGTCCGGAAAGGAGCCGCATCCTAGCGGTCGGTGAGAGAATGACAACCCTTTTCAGTGGGCCACCTTCAGCACGATGGTGGTGAAGTCGTCCGGTTGATGGTCAGCCGCCTCATGCGAACGACCAGCCTCATGCAGGCCCGCCACAATCTCCGCCGCGCTTTCCACCTGATGGCTGCCCAGCGTCTGCACGATCCGTTCTTTGCCAAACATCTCGCCGTCTTCAGAGGTGGATTCCTCCACGCCATCGGTCATCAACGCTAGCAAATCGCCCGGCTCCAGAGGGAGATTCTCACTCACGGTGTACTCAGTATCCGGCCGAATACCGAGTGGAATTCCAGTGCGCTTGAGCTCGCGTTTCAAATGCCCGCTACCATCCAGCCACAACGCTGGCGGGTGCCCTGCACTGGCATAGCAAACGGTGCCAGTATTGGGGCTGAGCCGCACGAAGAGCAGTGTGACAAATCGTTCCGAACCAGTGTCCTCAGTGAGCACGCGATTGGCACGCGTGAGGATCTCGCCGACGTCATCCAAATCCGCCGCCAAAATCCGCAGGTACGCCCGTGTCTCGGCCATCAACAACGCCGGCCCGATGCCGTGCCCGGTCACATCCCCCACTACCAACCCATAATCGCCGTTAGACATGGGCACAAAATCGTAATAGTCGCCGCCCGTTTGCTCCGCACTCTCGGTGAGCCCGGCCAACTCTAGGCCATCCAGTTGTGGAGCTTCCTCGGGAAACAGCCGCTGCTGAATCTCGCGCGCGATGCGCATCTGTTCATTGGCCGCGTGCAGGGCTGTCTCAGCCTCGCGATGGCGGGTGCGATCGCGAGCCTCGCGCACCTCGCGTTCCACCGCCGGCACCAGCCGCGCGAGATTGCCTTTCATTAGGTAATCATGCGCGCCGGATTTCATGATCTGCACAGCTAGATCCTCTCCAATTCCGCCACTGATCACGATAAACGGAATATCCCGCCCGCTCTCCTGTAACAACCGCAGGCCTTCTGAACCGTTGAATTCCGGCAAATTGTAATCTGCCAGAATGATATCCCACACCTCGTTCTCCAGTGCGCGGGTATATTGCTCGGCCGTCTCCACACGTTCACTGGTCACCTCATAGCCGCCGGCCTGAATCAGTCCCACCAACACTTTCGCGTCGAGCGCCGAATCCTCAATAATCAATACGCGTAGGATTTCACTCATGGCCGCCCTTCCCTTGTTCCGCTTGGCCGCTCAACTCGCGTACCTTGGCGGCGATGTTTTCCTGTCGCATCAGCGATTCGCCCACTAGAATCGCGCGCGCGCCGCTGGTCTGCAGGTGCTCCACATCCGCCCGTGTATGTATGCCGCTCTCGGCCACCAGAAAGGTTTGAGATAAATCCAGTTCCGCCGCCAACTTGCCGGTTGTATCGAGATCAACCGTAAAGGTTTTCAGATCGCGGTTGTTCACGCCAATCAACGGCGCCTCAAGCGCCTTGGCTCGGGCCAATTCCTCCGCGTCATGCACTTCCACCAACGCCGATAACCCGGCGCCCACGGCCAATTCATGAAACTCCCGCAAACGATCGTCATCAAGGATCGCCACAATTAACAGGACCGCGTCCGCGCCCCATTCGATGGCCTCGGCAATCTGCCGGGCATCGATCACAAAATCCTTTCGCAACAGCGGCACATCCACCGCCTCACGAATCTGCCGCAGATACTCTGGCGAACCCTGAAAATACTGCTCATCGGTCAACACTGAGAGACAACTCGCGCCGGCCGTTTCGTATTCCTGCGCGATTTGGACCGGATTAAAATCCGGCCGAATGATACCGGCCGAAGGCGACGCCTTTTTCACCTCGGCAATTAACCCCACATCGCCGGCACGCGGGTCCGCCAAGGCCGCCGTGAAATCCCGAACGCCACCGCGAGCCGCCACTTGGGATCGCAGCGAATCCACCGTGACCGACTCCGCCGGCAGTGCCGCCAGCTCCTGTTGCTTCGTGGCTACGATTTTGTCCAGAATGCTCATTCGTCATCCTCCCCCGAAATGCGTTTGGTCGGACACCCCGCCTGCAGCCAGCCGTTCACGAAACTGTCCAAATCACCGTCCATCACTTCCTGCACATTGCCGCTCTGAATCGCCGTGCGCAGATCCTTCACCATTTGGTAGGGCTGAAACACATAACTCCGAATTTGATTTCCCCAACCGATCGCGCCTTTGTCGCTGTAGAACCGTTCCATCTCGGACTTCTTTTCGTCCTCGCGTTTGGCGTGCAATTTGGCGAGCAACAACTTCATGGCCGTGGCGCGGTTTTGATGCTGGCTACGCTGCGTCTGACTCGCCGCCACAATACCGGTGGGAATATGCGTGAGCCGCACGGCCGTCTCCACCTTGTTGACGTTTTGACCGCCCTTGCCGCCGCTACGGTAGGTGTCCACCCGCACTTCGCTCGGGTCGATCTCAATATCGCCTTCATCCTCCAGCTCCGCCACCACATCCACGCTGGCAAAACTCGTGTGCCGGCGCTTGTTGGAATCAAACGGCGAAATGCGCACTAACCGGTGCACCCCGCGCTCGGCCTTGCTAAACCCAAAGGCGTTCTCGCCCTCAATGATGAGTGTGGCGCTCTTAATGCCGACCACTTCCCCGGGCGTCAGGTCCTGTACCGTCACCGACCAGCCGCGGCGCTCACACCAGCGCTGGTACATGCGTAACAACATGTCCGCCCAGTCGCAGCTTTCCGTGCCGCCGGCGCCAGCGTTGATGGTGAGGATGCAGTTGCACTTGTCCTGCGGATCCTTGAGCATGGCCTGCAGCTCAAGGACATCCAGTGAGCCAATAAATTGCTCGGTGTCGGCAGTCAGTTCCTCGAGCAACAGGGCCTGTGTTTCCTCATCCTCTTCCGCGCCCAACTCCACCATCCCTTGCAGGTCGGCCAGTTGAGATTCGGTTTTTTGGAAGGTCTCTACCTGCTTGCGCAGACGGGCCGATTCCTCGGAAAATTTCTGAGCCCGCTCACGGTTATTCCAAAAATTATCGGCGGACATAATTCCCTCCAACTCCTGAACGCGCGTTTCACTCTGGGCAACGTCAAAGAAACCTCCGTAACTTCTCCAAGCGAGACTTGGTTTCGGTTAACTGGGCTTGTACCGCATCGAACATAAGCGCCTCATTTAGCTGCTTCCCCGCCGGAAGCCGAGTCCTTTTTCAAATGGGCACCGCGACGCACTGCTAAAATCCCACACGCCAACACACAGGCCCAGCTCAACCAATCGCCCGCGCGCTGGTACACTGTCGGCGCATGCGGCCCCGTGCGTAACGGCACTTCTACCACACGCACTCCCGTGGAATGCACCGGCTCGGTCACGCCATGAAACCGACCATACTCGTCCACCCAACCGGTGATGCCGTTGTTGCAACAACGCACCAATGGGCGACGGTTTTCAATCGCGCGCCAAGCCGCGGTGCGGGCGTGCTGCCATTGCTGATGACTGTCACCAAACCAGCCGTCGTTGGTTAGGTTCAGCAAAAAATCCACTTCCGGAGTAGCCGCCCGGCGCGCCAGTTTGGGCACCACGTCCTCAAAGCAGATGATCACGGAAGTCTTGGCTTTCCCCATATCAAACACCACTTCGCCGCCGCCTCGTCCAAAATTGCCCACTGGCGCCAGTTTTTTCAGAAAGGGCAACTGTTCCGAGAACGGTACGTATTCGCCAAACATCACCAAATGCCGCTTAGCGTAATTCGGCCACTCCATCTTCTCCAGCCCCCGGAGAAAGGAATCTTCCGGTGGCACCAAAACCGCGCTGTTGTACGGTACATTATTTGTCGCCGTATCCGCGCCCCACACACGCCACACGCTCTGTTCGGCGATTATTTTTTCCAGCTGTTCCATGCGCCGGATGACGTTGGTGGGGTTCAAGACCCAAAACGGCGGCAGCGATGCCTCCGGCCAGACCAGTAAATCCGGCTCCTTCGCCACAGCCCAATCGGAAAGGTCCATCATGTGTTCAAACCGATTCGATTGACTGACCGGATCATTCACATTCCACAGCACCGTTTGTGGAATAGCCGGCTGGACCAGCGCGATCTTGAGCGATCCACGTGGTTCCGCCAACGGCTGCGAAAGCGCCCATTTCCCCAAGCCCAAAGCCACCAGCACCAATGCCGCCGGCCCGGCCAAATCCTTTAACAGCGACGGCTCAAAGCGATCCTGTTCGCGCCAGCGCCAGAACACCAGCAAGCCGCCCACTGACCCCCAAGCCACCACCAGGGAAACCCCCAAGACCCCAGTGAACTGCGCCAGCATGGCGAGCGAGGTCCAATCCAGCTGCGAGCCGCCAAGATAATTCCAGGGAAATCCAGTGATCACCCAACCGCGCAGGCATTCCATTGCCACCCACGCCAAGGCGCAACTCGCCCCCCATCCGAGGCGTTGGCGCCAGGACATCACTGCCACCGCCTCTCCGACCGTTGTCGGTTGACCGGGAAACAGCCACCAACAAAATGCCGCCCACATCGCGGGGTATAACGAGCAATAACCGCTGAGGGCGAACCAGCCCATGACATTGCTGCCGGC
>Ga0315320_10000578_pt1 | contig 30214 bp, 40 predicted proteins | sample M140m21515metaG_FD_203458 | JGI IMG/M metagenome (GOLD analysis project Ga0315320, IMG submission 203458) | Ammonia-oxidizing marine archaeal communities from Monterey Bay, California, United States - M1 40m 21515 | ecosystem: Environmental > Aquatic > Marine > Coastal | place: USA: California... | reverse complement strand
TTGGATTGTGCTTCAGCTATTCGTAAAGATCTATTTGTATACTTCCCATACTTATTGAATGTATTTTTTTTTGAATTTTTTCGGTTTGATCTACGTCCATCCTTATTCTTACCCATCTTTATATACTACTTTTTATAATAAAGAAATTTTCTTTCAATTTTTATTAAATTGAAAGAAAACTAGACAAATAGTTATATGGAACCCGCATTATTTAGACAGACTATATATCAAAGTATACTCAAAACATGGATATTTTAGCCACACTCGTTCGCGAAGATAGGATTAAACTCTTGGTAGACAAGAAACGCCCAGTGTGGCTTAAGAAGGAGAAAGACAAAGAAGCCGGTGTTGGTCAACCCATTTCATTCAATGGGGATGAAGATTGGTTGGATCTTCTCATTGAAACAGACAGTGAAGATGATGACGAAGAGGAAGACGAAGAGGAAGACGAAGAGGGTGAAGAAAAGAAAGATGACAGTCTACCATGTCTCCCTGATGATTTTGTGTGGAAAAAACCCACACCAGAAGAGCTCACAGAACAACGTATTTCAGACTACATAAACACCCTCCGTCGCATGGAAGTATATCAATTCACTAGACTCTGTGTGAGTGAGAGTGTTCTTGATGAAAATCAAGTTTTCAACACAATTGGAGTTGCACATAATTAAATAAAGATTTTTAAGGTATAATAAACAAAAAAAACAAAAGAAAACCAAAAAAACGTCGCCTTTTTTCTTTACATATCTATTTTTTTTTCAATAATAAAAAATTGAAAGTGATTTTTCATCACCAAGATATGCATAACCAGCAAACAATCTTGATAGTATAAAAAGTTTCAAACTTATAACTAAAATGTTCACCACTACTACCGCTACGCGTGAAAAGGCTCTCATCGCTATTGCTGCCACCAACCGTGCGATGGATAGGCATGTGTGCTGTAAGAGTCAGTTCAAGTTAAGGTGCTTCTCTTGTGGAGAGATGATCCATCGCGGGGACAAGATCACGAGGTGCACAACATCTGTGAAAGACGGGATGGAGTTGCGGTTCAGAGGTGCCGACAGCCGGAACGGAATCACTTTTGAAGAAACCGCCTTTTATCTGGCACAAACCGGAACCAGAAGCTGGGTCCACATTGGGTGCAATCCCGTTTACTGGGACCGAGAACTGGGTCGTCTTATGGGCGTGTTCACGGATTGGGGGTCTAAGATTTCATATGAGTTCGACGAATGGCGCCAACTCACTAATCACTATGATATGGAAGAGTTTATGGAGAAGCATGGTTATCCCAAGGATAAGTGGATGAAGGACCGCATCATCCGCAACGTCACACGATTTCAGGCAATCTGGCGCGGACACATCTACAAAAAGGCCTATCCAATTGCCCTCCGTCAAGCAAGAGCCACGGAGGCAATTAACCTCAACGCACGGGCTACGATGACCGCCCAACAAGGTGATGATTTTGATAGCAATGAATGGGAAGCAGAATGGTGGGAAGAATGGAGACAAAGCGAGAGGATTCGACGTCGGCACTCAAATCTCTGGAGTGGGGAAGGGGCTGAAGACGAACATACCAACGAATCTGTCACTATCACCAACACTGTGCGGCAATGGTGGTATGGATTGAAAGTTGGAGACCATTATGAAGGGCTGTTCAATCTTGGTCAACCAACAGAGGCAATTTACAGTGGTGAGGTTTATGAGATACAATACAGAGGTGATTGGATAAAAATCAAGATCAAATTTCATCATGATGGCGAGATACGAAAATATACAGGAAAGAAATTCAAGCTTCTGAAAGAGGAATGTAACAATCACAAGACGAAATTGGGAATTGAGGCAAAGCTTGTAGGAAGACTGTTTACAGCTTGTATGAGTGCTGCGTTACACAATAGCTGGAGATATCACTACCCGGATGGCACAGTAGTAAAATAAACAGTAAACAATACAAAATGACGAGTAGCTCGAAACTATTCTGAATGTGTTGTGAAAAACGCAAAAAAATAAAAAAAACAAAAAAAAAACATTTTTTCTTTATAAGTTTAAATTGATATATATATTTATCAATAATTTATATATATATATAATGGATAATTTTGTAATCAGAAAAAATAGTGGAACTGGTGAAATAATAAAAAAGAGAATAAAGAAAGAAATAGTTGTTTATACTGATGGTGCGTGTTCAAATAATGGAAAACCAGATGCAAGAGCTGGTTATGGTGTATGGTTTGGAAAGGATGATCCAAGAAATATCTCGGAATCATTTAATGGAACCCAAACAAATAATCGAGCAGAATTACTAGCAATTGTAAAAGCTCTTACAATATTAAGAGAAGATATAGAAAATGGCATTCCTGTTAATATATATAGTGATTCATCATATTCAATTAGATGTTGCACAACATATGGGAAAAAGTGTGAAAAGAAAAATTGGAATAATCCAAATGACAAAACAAAACCTATACCAAATGTTGATATAATAAAAACTCTTTATGAATTTTGCAAAACAAATAATAATATTAATTTTACACATATAAGAGCTCATACGGGATTAAATGACAAACATTCAATAGGGAATGAAAATGCAGATAGATTAGCAAATTTAGCAATTGGTATCAAAAGTTGTCCATATCAAAAAACAAAAAACAAAATATATTTAAAAGTTCCTTATGAAGAAAAGGATGAGGCAAAAAAGATGGGAGCAAGATGGGACAAAAGTAAAAAAAGATGGTATATAGATCCCAAAAATAGATATAAGTTACAAATGATGGGTAGATGGAGTTTAGATGGTTAAAAAATTACCATACTATATTATCAATATCTTGTGTTCTATCTTTCATATAATCGAAAAACTTCCAAAAGTCTATGTGTCCATTATCTGTTGTAACGGCTGCCATAAATTTTTCTGATTTTTTTTCAGGTGTCATAGATTGTAATTTATCAATTTCACTATTTGTAAATGAAATTAAATCATCTTTTTGTGCCAAATTACGCGTTTGTTCATGTATTAACTGACTATTTAATTCCGAAATCTTCCGAGAGGTTTCTTGTTCTAAATTTTTATTTTTTCTTTCTGTTTCAATATCAATATTATCAACATTTTCCTTAATTTTTCTTATTTTATTCCGAACATGTAAATCTGCTATTTTTTTAAGTTCTTCTGTTTGAACTACATGATCACCATTGGAATCAAGACGATCATATAATTTTAATATTTTTTGAAATTTTTCTTTTTCATAATCATTCGGACATTTTAATTGACTTGAACCACTTCCCATTTACATTTTAAATTAAAATACTTTTTAAACCCTTTTTAAAATATTTTAAAGATATTAAAGATGATTTCTTTTATATTTTTAATATGAGTTTTACAAATCATTTAATAAAATCCCCACTTTTTGTTTATAATTTAAAATATATGATGTCATATTTCTTCTTTTCGGTATCAATATTATTTATAATATTATTTACTACACAAACCAATATATTTGTATTTGAAGAACATACTACTATTATAAGAATTTTAATAATATTTTTTTGGTCATTATTATCACTTTTTTTAAGTAGAGTAATATGCTATAAAAGAAGTGAACAACCTATTTTAAATAATACAATATTTTATTATGAAGATATATAAAATTAATATATTATATATGATAGAATATTATTTAATTTTACCATTTGGATATTTTTTTTATAATTATTTTTCTGAAGATGAAAAAAAGGGTGAGCAAGTTGTTGAGGGTAGAAGATATACTGGAGATAAGGACAAATGAATCAAAAAAAAAATTATAAATATATATATATGAAAGAACAATTATATGATAAATGGATATTTATAAATAAAATATTAAAATCAAGATTAAAAATAAAATCGCGGTTTGAAAGAAAAACTTTGTGGAACATTATTAAAGAAACAGTTAATGATGATGATGATGATTTTCATATATTTACGGAATTTAAATTAAGACCATATGAAATAGAAATCATGGAAATTTTTAAGGAGAAAATATCAATAGAAAAAATTAAACCATATTTAATAAATTATATATATTGGAGGCTATATAATCCGGACAATGGAATTAGATTTTTGAAGACACTGAATCTCTGGAATAAACGATTTTGAATGTTCCAATCATGGATAGATCAACAGGTCTTGGTTTTATTTTTTTAGTTCTACAATTTGTTATCCAAGAAACACAGCAAGAAATACTACATAATTTTCCGACATATTGAGTTGTTGTAAAATATCTTTTATTTACTCCTTTAGAATGTGGACATTTTTCTCCACATTGTGAGCAAAGAATATAACCAGACATCTTGATTGTTTTTAATTATAAACAGAGTTATAAAAGTAAATCAATTTATAAATAAAATAATCAACATACATGCACCCATACTAATATAAAAAAATAATATTAAATATAATAAATAATTACCAACTATTTTAAATTTTTGTTCATCTATTAAATCTAAGTTATAGTTTTCTTTACATATTTCACAATGAGTATGATTTGAATGATTTTTTGGAAATCTATTAATCCATTGTTCTATACATTCCTTATGAACGTATTGTGCTGTTCCTTTACAACCACATATACATATTAATTCTCCTTCTTCTTCCAAGCAAATTCGGCATTCATTAGGATCAGGTTTTACATATAATGGATTAGTATTTGAATTTTCCATATTAAATTCAATAATTATATGAGACATATTTGTTAATTAAATATTAATAAATATGTTTATTATGCTTTTACAAAATGTTTATTCATGTATTTCTGTAAATTAAAATATGTAAGATCTTCATTTTTTTTAACATTTAGAAGACTTTTAAGAGCTTTATCAGGTTTAATCTTACGACCATTCTTTTCATCCTGCAATTTTTTTTCTTTAATATAAGAAATAATATATTGGGTTACTTCTGTCCTAGCTAACTTTGCTCCATCATTAACATTCATAAATTTACATAATTCTGTAGAAATTTGAGTTGGAACAGCAAAGCCGGATGGTTTTCTACTTCCCTTGTTCTTATTTTTATTGATCTTACGCTCCAAACTTTTAATTTCTTTTCTAACTTGCTTTTCAATACCCTTTACACGATTCTGAACAGCAGTAATTTGAGATTTAAATGCACTTAAATTATTTAACAACATATTAAATTCTTTCTTAATTACGGCTAATGATTCGCTATTTTCCACAACAACATTTTCAGACATTTTATGTTTACAATATTGTAGATGTCTTTAATATCTTTTAATTAAAAAATATTAAATAATTTATTGGTTATTATCAGACGATTGTGCTCTAGATTCACGCTTTAGAACAAAAGTATCTCCTTCACGAGAATTTTCTCTACTATTATGGTTTCTGTTATTATTACCTCTCGAACGCTGAGGTCTACGCTGATGGCGATCACTATCTTCTCCATCATTAGATTCTCTCTTATTCTCCATTCGCGTCTCGCACATAAGCTTTCCACCCAACACACCGGTAACATCTCCTGCCTGCCATGGATGATCCTGATTATCAGACTCCTTCATAGTAAACGAAACATATTCCCCCTGAACCAAATACTTGTATTGTTCAGTTGACACAATTACACCAGTATGATGCACAAAAACATCGTCGTCTTTCTTCCCACCATCCAACACAGTTACAAAACCAAATCCAGCACGGTTATTAAACCATTTAACTCTTCCTAAAAGTCTGTCAGTCATTATACACCATATTAGTAGGGTGTTTTTAAGTTGTTTTTTAATAGATTTTATCTAGAAAATTGAAATATAATTTTTGTATTCTTTATAAGTAGTAAAAATCAATACATACGTTGTCCAAGATAAATCAAAAATGAAAGCGGCACTAAAAAATCCAATCATTATGTTTATTTCCATAGCACTATTAACAGTATTTACACACTGGTCTCTTGTTCAAGCTTATGCTACATTTTGTGCACCTTGGGGTATATGGGGACCATTTAAATTATTTATTACTCTTGGATCTCCAACATGTCATTTCATTAATATTGTTCAAGTTGAACTAGCTAAACACTACATTACTATTTGGGTTTCAGCTGCTGCTGCCTCTATAGCATGGATAGCTACAAAAGTTGTTTAAATAAATAATAAAAAAATAAAAAATTTACAATCATTACTATTACAAAAAATTTAGGTTTTTTTTTTATTATCATACCAATACGTTTTCCAACCATTTTAGCATCTTTATTAGTTATTTTGCTCATATAATTATTAATAATTTATTTCTTTTATACTTTTTTTTTATTTTTATTAAAACGCGCACAAGCCTTTTTCATAATCCAACCATCATCTGGATTATATAATTTATGATTTATATAAGGTAAAAATTTATTTTCTATTGTTATATAAGCATTATATTTCTTTAATACTTTATGTGCTAATTCTTTCATTAATCCAGACGTTGCATATCCCCTGAACGAACCAAAATCATTTCTAGTTTCGGGTATAAATTCACATAGAATATTATCAAACAAATCAATGTTATAAGGCCACAAAAATGGCCTTGGTTCGCATAAATAATCAATAACATCTTTTCTAACTTGAGTAAATTTTGGTCCACTATTTTCATACCAAGGTCCTGCGCCTCTCATATTTTGTTTGTTTTTTTATTGTATATATAAATAAAATATATTTTTCATTTCAATTTTTTGCTTATTTTTTTTAAAAATCTTCATTACTATATATTTTATCGTATTGTATAAAGAAATATACATCTATTTTTAATTATACGTCTATTAAAATAAAATTGATAAGTTATTTAAAAATAATTAATATAATAAAAATAATAATAATGGTTAAAATTTGCAATACACCATATAAAAAAGACAATCTATATTTTAAATCATGGCCATTTGAACTATCTGATTTTCAGAAATATGCTATTGAGTCTATTACCGAAGGTAATAATACTATTATTACAGCTCATACAGGTTCTGGTAAAACACTTCCGGCAGAATTTCTACTAAGATATATGAAAGATATGGGATTAAAAGTTATTTATACAGCACCTATTAAGGCATTAAGCAATGAAAAATTTTGGGATCTTCAAAAAAAGTTTCCAGAAATATCATTTGGTCTTATTACAGGTGATGCAAAGTTTAATCCAGAAGCAGATGTTTTGATCATGACAACCGAATGCTTGGCCAATACATTATATCAAATGACTATGATTGAAAAGGGATCTATTGATAAATCACAAGTTAATCTACTATTCGAAATGGATATTTATCTTGAACTTGGTGCTGTTGTTTTTGATGAAATTCACTATATTAATGATGAGGATCGTGGTCATGTATGGGAGGAAAGTATTATGATGCTTCCAAAACAAGTTCAAATATTGGGGCTTTCGGCTACTATTAATAATCCAGAAAAATTTTGTTTATGGATAGAAAATATTAAAAAAAAACCTGTTTGGTTATGTCCAAATAAAAAAAGAGTTGTGCCTTTGAAACACTATCATTTTATTACGGTATCAAAATCTACACTAGAGAAATTTCCTCAAAAAATGAAGAATTTCATTGAAGACAATAACTTTTATGAAAACAAAATTTTAATTAAAGGTGATTCATTTGATGAATTAAAATATGAAAAAATTATTAAGGTAGTTAAATTTTTCAATAAAAATAATGTATGGATTGATCAAAAGTTCGTGTTAAATAGAGTTGTCAATAGTATGAAAAACAATAATATGTTACCGGCTATAACATTTGTATTTTCGCAAAAAAAATGTGAAACATATGCTAGTCAAATTAACCAAGTATTATTTGAAGAAGGATCAAAAATTCCATCTATTATTGAAGATGAATGTAAAAAAACACTAATGAAACTACCTAATTATAGGGAATATATCAATCTACCTGAATACAAAAAAATTGTAAAATTATTAGAAAAAGGAATTGCATATCACCATGCTGGTGTTACGGGAGTATTCCGAGAAATGATTGAACTTCTATTTTCAAAAGGTTATATTAAACTTTTGTTTGCTACCGAAACATTTTCTGTAGGTATTAACATGCCAACAAGAACTGTTGTATTTACTTCAATGAAAAAATATAGTGATAAAGGTTTTAGATGGTTAAAATCACATGAATACACGCAAATGGCCGGTCGTGCGGGGCGCAGAGGTATTGACACCCTTGGAAACGTTATTCATCTAACAAATTTCTATGCAATTAATAATTTTCCATATAGTCAAACTATGAGAGAAATACTCTCTGGCATTCCTTCTTCTATGGTGTCAAAATTTAAAATTAATGCAAACATCATTCTTAAACTTATAAGTGTTGATTCCACAGATTTTTCAAAATTTATTAACAATTCTATGATTTCGGATTCTATAAACAAACAAAAATTCACATATAATGAGATCATTACTTCTTTGACCCAAAAAAAAGATAATATGTTTAATAACTTGACAAACCTCAATACTGATATTAATAATATTAAAATATATATTGATCTTGAAAAATCATCCTTAAATTGTTCCAGAAAAAAACGAGGAAAAATAAAGAGAGAAATGGATATAATAAAAGAATCACACAAATCATTTAATAAAGATTATGATTATTATACAAGTTATTTAAATCTAGAAAATCAGATATTAAAGCAAAAGAGAGATTTGAAGAATTTAAATTTTTATATTCAAAATGAAATAAATACTATTTTGGATTTACTTATTTCAAATAATTTTATTAATGCTCATAGAGAAATGAAAAACGAAAATGTTACAATGTGTAATCCTTTAGAAACACATGTTATTTCTTATACTCTTACAGATAAAGGAAAAATAGCATGTAATATTAATGAATTACATCCTCTAGCTATTGCAAATATCTTAGAATCCAAAATATTAAATAATTTAGATCCTAATGAAATAGCTTGTGTATTAAGTATATTTACGAATATGAAACTTAGTGAAGAAAATAGTGTATTAGATAAGCATAAATTGTGTATTTCAAAAAAAGCTATAAATGCGATCGAAATTATAGAAAAGGAGCATCATCACTTTTATGATATTCAACTATCTAAAAAAATGGAAGACTTACAATCCAACTACTTGGAAAATATACATTATAATATGTGTGACTTTGTTAAAGAATGGTGGTTTGCAGATGATGCAAATAAGTGTTATAAAACTGTTGAAAAAATGAAATATTACGGTGTATCATTAGGTAAAATTATCAAGGCATTATTGAAGCTTAATAATATAGTAGATGAATTAGAAAAAGCTTGTTTAATTCAGAATAATTTTGAACTTATTGAAAAGATGAAAGAAATACCAATTCATACTCTTAAATTTATTGCTACAAATCAATCATTATATCTCTAACCAAAATTCATTCCATTCATACTTTTACTTTTTATCATTTTACTATTAATTTTTTTTATATTTTTTATTAGTTTCTTTCTTATATTAATCATGTGTTTCAATGTTGTTTCATTTTGTATACTATGTATTTCAATATCTTCATCATCCTCATAATTCACATAATCATCCGTAAATATTAAATCTTGACATATACTTCGGAAATAATAATAATTTCTATATGTTAAAAAGTGATCAGAATCTTTATCATTTAAACTATCAAAACCATTAAAATATCCAGTTATACATTCATCTCCTTTATTAATTAACCAAAATGTATAGTTTTTTTTATTTCTTATTTCCATCCAATCTTCAATAGTTACGGGATAAAAATCAATATTTAACATTATCTTTTTATTATTATAATTGTAGTAAAAAGATAATTCAATTTTATCATTATTTTCTAGTGTTATTTAACACTAATTCATCATCTAAATCATCATCGACGTCATCATCGATATCATTTATATAATTGTGACTTAAATTATCAACAAAATCAGTGTCTTTTTCAAGATATATATTTTTTTCTTCAATAAATGTTAAAAATCCTTCGGTATCACCTCCTATCAAGACATTTTTTATTATATCAAATATATATTTTTCTATTTCTTTATTTTCAAATTTTTTTAATATACGTAATGGCAAAACATCTAATGATGTTTCTACTGTTCTAAATACATTCCAACACACATCTTCAACCCAATCTTGTTGTCCTAATTCTGTTAATGTAGACAAATGTTTCTTTAAAATATCATTTATTTTTAATATTTTATAACATCCTTTAATACCAGAATATAACATTAATTTAAACATATTATCGCTAAAATATATATTATCTTTTAATTCTGTAAATAATACATTTCTTCTAGTTATATACTCATCTTTATTTCTATAAACAAATATTACAGGATCGTCTGTATTTTGCATTATGAAAATAATTAATATATATTTTCTTTAATTATAACTAATTTTGAATTATTAAAGTTCCTACTTTATTATTTGATTGAACACTATTTACTGTTAAATTATTATTGGTTATATCACTTGATGATTTTATAAGTATTCCTACTGCTTCATGTGTTGATTTAATATTTTTTATTGTAACTCTATCTATATTTATATTTTCTGATCCTGTTACTACTACACCATAACTTATCGCTGGATTCATATTTACATCATCATCCACATTAAATAACTTTCTATCTGTCCCAACCTTATTTCCCTTAACTTCTACACCATCAATAGTTACATTGTATACTTTTATATTTTCACCACTAGATATAAATAAACCTATTGTCCCTTTCATTTTATGTGCCATTGAATCCTCTCCTATTGTAAAATATCTATCTGCATTATCGGCAACAATTCTTATATCTTGACTACCATTTTCAGCCCAATTAATAACTTCAGGACTTACACATGTGGTTCCATTTTTTGGAGTATTATATTTTCCTAATATTAATTTTGCATTTATTAATACATTTTCTTTAAAAGTTCCATCAGTATTTGAACCTTCTGAAATTTGTATAACATCACCAGCTGGACCAACTTGAACACCTTTTCCATATGCACCAGTATTTGGATCTGGACAACTAATCCCAACTATTTCAAGAGGTGTGGATCTTATATTTTTAATAGAAACATTTGCTATAATATTATTTCTATTACCAGTTGTAATATCACCTAATTCTGTTATAAAATCATTTACAACAACTCCTTTTCTATTAAATACTATTCCATATACATTAGCGTCGTAACCATCTAATTTATTTGTAAATATTGAATCTGGCAATGTTTGATTATTTTTCACTGCATTTTTTATTTTTAACATTTCTAATTCTAATTCGCTAATAATATTTGTAATTGTTTTTGTGCCAGAACTGAGATTTAATATTCTTTGATTATCAATATTTTCAATGTTTCTTAAAAACTTTCTTATAAAACGAGCCGAAGAATATGTTGATAATACTTTAACATTCATGTTTGTATTTAACACACTCAAATTATTTAACATACAATTATTTCCACCATTTAAAGCTATCGCTGCTACCTCAAAATCTTTAAAAATTACATTATGAACTATTACATTTTCCATTTTATTTCCATGAATACCATGATGAGAAGATAATCCCATTGTTCCATTCATAATACACACATTTTTGGGGACTTTTATTGTTGCACCAAAATTACCAGGTCCTTGATTAGGTATAAACGGACTACTTGCTAATTCTATATGTGCATAAAAGCGTTGTTCTATATTATGTAATTGTGATTGTGTTATAGTTTTTCCATTTAAATCTAATATAACATTATCACATTCTATTGTTATTGCTGCAAAAAATCCTAAATGAAACGGTCCACTATTTCCCATTGGAAATTTTGACAATTGATCCATGCGTGGAAAAAAATCATCATTTTCATTGGGATTAAATACGATATTTTCGGTTAATGTATAAATTCCAGGTTTTGTTATTCTAACTGTGCCATTTACGAAATGTGATTGATTTAATTCTATCAAGGAATATAAAGTATTAGAATCAAAGATGTATTGTTCTCTTTTTTTTATGTAAGGATAAGATGAAAAAAAATTCAAAATGGCATTTTGATCATCATTACATATAGATTTCAAATAATTGGGAAAAACGGGTAAACCACTATAAAATTTATTTTGTTCTGATAATAAATTTTGTTTACCGCTAGCAATCCTAGTAGAAACACAACCTTTTATTGATCTTGATGCTCCAAATGACGAACCTAGTCCCGACATATTTAACTTTGTTCTATTGACTAAATTATTACGTGTCATTGCTTTTCTTCGTTGCATTTATATAAATTATAAATATTTTTTAAAACAATTTAAAACTCTTCCATCAATAAATATTATATAATGGAAAAATTAATTAATCAAGATGGTGATGTTACAAAAGAGGATGAAGATTTGGTTTTTGATCCTTTCAATCCAAATAATATTGAGATAACTTTAGAACAAGTTAATTCAATATTAAAAAGTTATGGATTACCTAGCAAGGTTCATAATATAAATTTATATAAGCGTGCATTTGTTCATAAATCATATGTAAAAAGGCCACATTTGGAAAATGTTGAAAATGGTGTAATCATTGTGGATAAACCAAATGATTGTATGGCTCTTAAATCTAAGTCTAATGAAAGATTGGAATTTTTAGGTGATGGTGTTTTAGAATGTATTACAAAATATTATTTGTATAGGAGATTTCCCAAAGCCAATGAGGGTTTTATGACTGAGAAAAAGATTGCATTGGTAAAAAATGAATCTATTGGAAGATTAGCCTATGAAATGGGTATTAATAAATATTATATTATGTCAAAAAATGCTGAAGAAAAAAAAACTCGCACCAATCTTAAAAAACTAGGTTGTTTATTTGAGTCTTTTTTAGGAGCATTGTTTCTGGATTTTAATAAAGTTTCCATACATGATGAAGATAAATGGTTCGACAAATTTTTTGTTACCGGACCGGGGTTTCAAATGGCACAAATATTTATTGAAGGAATTTTTGAACGACATATTAATTGGACAGATTTGGTAAATAATGATGATAACTATAAAAATATATTACAGGTGAAAATTCAAAAAGAATTCAAAAAGACTCCAACGTATATGGAAGTATCGGAACAAGATGAAGACGAAGGTTATCATATGGGGGTATATTTGTGTCTTAACTGTCAACCACATGAAGTATCACATAGTGATAGTATATCTTATGGAAATTTTGGATCATTTGAAAACATACATAAATATTTAGAAGAACATGAAAAAGTTTTTGTATTCTTTGCTGATTCAAAGCATAAAATTAAAAAAAAAGCAGAACAAGCAGCTTGTCAAATCGCTATTAATATAATTAATTAAATGTATAAAACTTTTTTATTATTAAGTTTTATATATGAATGTTATTGAAAAACTTAAAATAAAACCAAAACAAGAAAATAAAACATCATTTAATTATAATCTAAAAAAAGAAGCTGTTAAAGTTATTGCTAAAAGACGTGATACTAATGCACCGAAGGATTCAAAATCAAAGATTGTAGAACCGAAAAAAATAGAAATTAAACAAAAAGGGTTTTTTGTGGATAAGACAAACGTTGGATTTAATAGAGCTGAATTTATGCAACAAATAAAAAGTAAACGTAAAGTAAGAAATATTCAACCAAAAAGAAAAAGAATACTGGAACCTCAAAGAATTGTTAGTCCAACGCGCAATGTTTTTAGATTTATTAAAAAAATCAAAAGAAAAGTAAAATTAGGTGTAAAAAAAAAAGCTCCTAGGAAACCACGAAAAACCAATGGTGTTAGAAAACAGAAAGAGCAACCTATACCAGAAGGTATGGTTTCAATAACTGAATTTGAAGATAGACTTTATGAAAAACCTAAACCAATAAAACTTAAATATTCAAGTTATTATTTAAATAATAGAGAAATTTTTGTGAATTACATTAATAGTTTTTTCGCGAACTATAAAAAAGAATTAGAAGGTTCAGAAGAAGTTACATGTGAATCTATTGCTCGTGCAAAAAGATTTGGTGACTTCTCTCTTCTTACACATCAATTAATTGTTAGAGATTATCTAAATCTTAAAACTCCTTATAGAGGTCTTCTTTTATATCATGGATTAGGAGCTGGAAAAACTTGTGGATCTATTGGTATTGCCGAAGGTTTAAAAACGACTAAAAAAATTGTTATTATGGCACCAGCTTCTCTTATACCAAATTATATTGGTGAACTTAAATTTTGTGGAGATCCTATGTATAAATTAAAACAATTCTGGGAATTTATACCAACCGAGCGTAATATAGTTAAAGAAAAACAAATGTCACAACTTTTATCTATAACTAGAAACTTTATACGCAAAGCTGGTGGTGCATGGTTAGTTAATAAAAATGAAAAAGAATCCAACTTTAATACTTTAACAAGCACTCAAAAAGAATCTTTAAATAAACAAATTAATAAAATGATTGAAAATAAATACCAATTTATTGCATATAATGGTTATAGGATGTCACATTTGGAAAGTGATACAGATAATTTTACAAAAAATCCTTTTGATAATAAAGTAATAATTGTAGATGAAGCACATAATTTAGTAAGTCGTATAGTGAATAAAATAAAAAATAAAGAATCTTTATCCTACAAACTTTATGATTATCTAATGAGTGCACAAAATTGTAAAATAATTTTACTTACTGGAACACCTATTATTAACTATCCTAATGAAATTGGTATACTTTTTAATATTATACGTGGATATATTAAAACATTTAAAATAAAAGTTAATGTGAGAACAAGTAAAACTGTTAATTTGGAAAAAATGAAAGAATTATTGAAACATATTAGGTTAACCGATTACATTGATTACAGTGCTCAAACAAAAATACTTACATTAACACGCAATCCTTTTGGATTTGTTAACGATGATAAAAAAAAATACGAAGGGGTTAAACTTGATGAATTAGGTAACTTAAGTGATAATGATTATATTGAAAGAGTTCGCCGTGCTTTATTTAGTCCTCGTGGAGAAGATGATGAATTTATTGTATTTAATAAAGAAAATGTTGAAATAGAAAATTACAAAGCATTACCTGATACTTTTGATGATTTTAATTCTCTTTTTAAAAATCCAGATAATACTGTCAAAAATCCTGATCTTTTTAAACGTCGTATTTTAGGTTTGACTTCATACTTTAGAAGTGCACAAGAAACACTTATGCCCGAATTTGATATACATAAAAATTTACATGTTATCAATGTAGATATGAGTGATACTCAGTTGGGTATTTATCAAATGGCACGTGATTCTGAACGTTCAAGAGATAAGAAAAATGCGCGAAAAAAGAAAAAGGCAGCAAATAATCCCGACGGATTATATGAACAGACTACTTCTACTTATAGAATCTTTTCACGGGCATTTTGTAACTTTGTTTTTCCTAACGTTATTGAACGACCAATGCCTAAAAGAGATATGAACTTGAAAAAAAATATTAAAGAAAGAGAGATAGATGAAGGTAATTTTGATGCAATTTCAGCAGAGATAAGAATTGCACAAAATGAGGGAAAATTTGATATTGATGATTTGGATGATTTACAACGTTTGTCAAGTGAAAATACTGATGAAGCATATGAAGTCCGTATACAGAAAGCTATTGATGAATTACGATCGAGAAGTGATGAATTTTTAACAACAGATCACTTGGGCGAATATAGTCCTAAATTTTTAGAAATATATAATAATATTGTTGAAAAAAGGGGGTTACATCTAGTTTACTCTCAATTCAAAACACTAGAAGGAATTGGTATTTTTAAATTAGTATTGGAAGCTAATGGATTTGCAGAATTTAAAATTAAAAAAGAAGATGGTATGTATGTTATTGATATTGCACCAGGTGATAGAGGTAAACCGATGTTTGCATCATATACTGGCGATGAAGAAGTTGAAGAAAAAGAAATATTACGTTGGATATTTAACAGTGAATGGGATAAAATACCTAAAAATATTAAAAATGAGTTAGAAAAAATATCCAATAATAATTATTATGGTGAAATAGTAAAAGTATTTATGATTACAGCTTCTGGTGCCGAAGGTATCACATTAAAAAATACTCGATATGTTCATATTATGGAACCATATTGGCATCCTGTTAGAGTTGAGCAAGTTATTGGACGTGCAAGACGTATTTGTAGTCACGAAGCATTAGAAGACGATGAAAGGAAAGTAGATGTATATATTTATTTATCTGTTTTTTCAGAAGAGCAAATGACAACGGATGGAAAAGTTAGTCAAGAATTAAAGGTTAATGATTTAAGTCAAATAGATGGTAAAACAGTAATGACTACAGATCAATATATGTGGGAAATTTCACAAATCAAAGAATCTATAAATAAAAATATATTATTAGAGGTAAAAGAATCATCTATAGACTGTTCTATTCATAATAAAGCTAGTAATCCGGAAAAACTAAAATGTTATTCATTTGGAAAAGTAAGTTCTAGTAGTTATGCAAATGTTCCTGATTACAATAATGACTCAAAAGATTCTGTAAGTAAAATAAACAAGAGAAAGAAAATATGGGATGGTAAAAAAGTAAAAATCGGTTCCACTGTATATACAGCTAAGTTACCTGCATTATCAGATGGTCGTATTGAAATTTATGATTATGAAAGTTTTAGATATGTTCAAAAATATGGAATTGGAAATACAGTATTTGTGGGACATTATGATCCAAAAACAAAAAGACTTATTGAAATTGGTGATTAATTATTATATAATATTGAAATTATTATATAATTATTCTACAAGTATAACTATTGAGAAGTAGATTTTTTCATTAATTTTTCACTTAATACTTCGCGTATTAATCTTTTTACTTCTGCAACTTCCTTTTCCAAATATTCTATTTTTTTTTTCCATGAAGAATCATCATCCGCAAAATGAACCCGTTTTTTCGACTTAATTTCTATTGTATCTATATTTGCTTTTTCATTTGTTATCTTTATATTTTTTGATCGCTTTGGTTTTTTATTTTTACTTTTATTCATCCATATACTATGATTCTGAAATTGATCCTCATTTTTCACCTTTTTATAACTATTTGTTATATTTTCCAAATCCATCTCACGCTGCTTTATTTTTATTTCTATTTTATCTTTTACATCACCTTTTACTAACCAATCCTTCTCAGTGAAATCTATTTGTTCTGGAAGTTTTTTATTAAAACTTTTAAAATTTTTTTGATGATCATTCATCTTTTTCTGAATCTCTTTCTGATTTTCTTCCCTTCTTTCTATTTTATTTTTATAAAAATTATTACTATATATTTCCCTTGTTTTATGTATTACTTCTTTTATAAACATTTTATTTATTTCCATTAAAGAAATGTTTTTTGTATTTTCCATTATTAATTCCATTAACGCATTATATACTTTTTCAATACAAGTCATTGTATCATCATTTTTTAATTTTATTTGTGATTCTTCCAATATTGAAAACAACATTTTTTGATTTTCATCTGAGCCAAACAAATTACACAATTCACGATTATTCATATATAATTAAATAAATTAATATGTATTTAATTATTTACATTAAAATATATATTTCTTAATTTTTTCATTTTTTTATCGCTTATTTTTTTTTTATTAAAATATTTCCAATCCTTACCTTTTACAGACTCTATTATAAAATATAAACAATACATACCACATTCACTATTAGAATATTGATGTCTTAAGGATGTTGTATTATATTCATAAGGTGTTCCAATCGTTTCGGATTGTTTTAATATTCTTTCTGCCAACTCATTCACTTCTTTTGGAGCTAGATCACCATAACTATCCATATAAGTTATTTCTTTTCGTTTTGTATTTATAAACATTCCTACCCAGTGGGAACCAGATTGAGTATGTTTATCTAAATTAAATATTATACCAATTTTTGTTTTATTGCGTTTTAAAAAATCTGTTAGATTAAATTTACAAAGTTCTTCCCATACGCATTCACCGTATAATTTATGATCATCAAAATCTATTGGTGAAGGACCTAAAAACTCAAAACACTTATAAGCTTTTTCATATTGTTTCATTACTTTTTGTATATCAACACTACTTAACCATTCATTCGGTTTTTTTTTCCATTCTAAAGGTTGCTTTGGAGCAAAGGTATTATCGATAATTGATTTGTCTAATCCTTCCTTTATACATTTGTGTTTTAACCAACATGATTCTTTATTACAACTAGATGACATTAATCTACGCAGTTTTTCCCATATTTCTCTAGTATTATTTGTCTTTATTTTAACATCTTGATGTCTTGCATTCCAAATATCTTTTAATTTATGTAAAGAATCTGATGTATAACATGAATATTCTAAAGTTTCACCATCACCTTTAGGTGAACATTTATCATTGGTAAATTTTTTTTGAAAAATCCTTTTTTTTTCTCTTTTTTTTCTTTTCCGTGGTTCTTTTCGACGCGTTCTTTTTCGAAATTTCTTTCTTTTGGATCTTCGAATTCTCTTTTTTTTCGTTTTTTTCGACATTACTTTCTACTATTATAGGTTTACATTCTTTTTTTTCCAAACCTTTTGTTTTTAATGATTCTGCTCGCAAGTTTATTATTTTTTTTTGCGGATAATGCATTTTTTTCTCATTTCTATTATTTATTTTTATTTTAAGTTTGTCTGTTATTTTTCCTATCTTTTGTTCCTTCTTTTCAAGCATTTTATTTGTATTTTGAAGATTAAAAGGTCTTTCCTTCTCTTTTTTTTCCTTTACATTTTCATATTCTTTCTGTATAATATCCTTTTTATCCGTAAATTTTAAATGTTGCACTGTTAGAAATAAATAATTCTTAAAACAATTACTTATTTCTAATGTTACATCTTTACCATCCAATAAATCCAATGTTTGTTTTATTATACGCTCTTTATAAAATTTTACATCTTCCAATAAAGTTGGATCACATACATCGTCCTTTACTTTTTTAAAATCATTATGATTTGTTAAATATAATAAATCATATGAACTTATTGATTCTTCCATTTTAATAATACATACTAAATATTATATATTATTTTAACTATTTCATATTTTTTGTTTGTTGACGTGTATGATTGTTAAATGTTTCAAAACCAATTTGATTTGTATTACAAGGTATTACTGGATTAAATTTTTCCTTTTTACTTAAACCATTATATGGATTATACTCGTTTCTTCCAACAATATACATTTCATTATTAAATAAATCACTGTTTGATCCTGGAATAAATTTAGATTGTGCACCACTTTGTAATGGAAATATAATGTTTCTTAACTTTGATTCATCATCTATTTTACTCATATAACCATTAACTGGTCCTAAATCACCTGGAGAAAATACACGTTGTGAATCAAAAATACCTCTATTTTCTAAAGATACAATAGACTTTTTTCTTGAGTCCATCATTGGAAATTGAACACGATTTGTTGCTACGGGTCTAGGTTCAATAGATATTGGAAGTTTTTCACTAGGATATACTCTTTTGTTGAGTCGTCTATTTAATTCATGAGTTCTGCTCATATTACAAACATATGCTTCTGTAAAGTTCATTATTATATATAATAAAGAAATTATCTAAAGAAAAACACACAATTATATAATATTATGTGTGGGATATTTTCTATATTAAATAATTCATATCAAGTTGATGATGTAGAGAAGGCATTTAAAAAAGGACATAAAAGGGGGCCCGAGACCAGTGTAATTAAATTTTATAATGATCAAAATTGTGTTTTTGGATTTCACAGACTTGCGATCAATGGATTTAAAAATCCTAAATCAGAACAACCTCTACAATACGAAAATTGTATTTTAATTTGTAATGGTGAAATATATAATTGGAAATATTTACATAAAATTTTAAACATTCCGATGGACAGTAATTCTGATTGTGAAATTATTATTCATTTATATAAAAAGTTTGGTATAAAATATACTCTTCAATTACTAGACGGTGTTTTCGCATTAGCATTATACGATATGATAGAAGAATGTATTTATTTTGCACGTGATACATTTGGTATTCGCCCACTATTTTATGCACATTCAAATAAACATGATAGTGTTTGTTTTTCTTCTGTTATAAAATGTTTTACACCATTGGAAAAATATGGTAACTTGAATATTAAACAGATAGACCCTGGATCTTATACAATGTTTAAAAAATATGGAACTAATAATTGGAAATTAATAGATTATTGTAAAACATTCATAAACTTACCAGTTATAAACAATAAACATTTTGGATTTGAAGAATGTAGTTCAATGATATTTAATAGTTTAACAAATGCTGTTAAAAAACGAATTGATAATACAGATAGACCCATAGCTTGTTTATTATCAGGAGGATTAGATAGTAGTTTAATTGCAGCACTCGTGAAAAAAAATCTACCCAAAGATGTTGAATTACATACATGGTCTATTGGTTTTGAAGGTTCAGAAGACTTATATTACGCAAATAAAGTTGCTAGTCATCTAAATACAAATCATCATTCTATTTTAGTAAAAGAAGAAGAGTTTTTAAATGCTATACCTGATGTTATTGAAGCGATTGAAAGTTATGATACTACTACTGTAAGAGCTAGTGTTGGTAATTGGTTAATTAGTAAATATATTAAAGAAAATAGTGAAGCAAAGGTTGTATTTAATGGTGATGGAAGTGATGAATTATCGGGAGGATATATGTATTTTCATTATGCGCCAAATCAAATTGATTTTGATTTTGAATGTAGAAGATTATTAAATGATATACAATATTTTGATGTTTTAAGATCGGATAGATCTATTAGTTCTCATGGATTAGAAGCACGAACACCATTTCTGGATATAACATTTGTGCAAAATTATTTATCTATTCCTCAAGATTTAAGATATAGATCTCATAAAACTGGATGTGAAAAATTTCTAATCCGAACAGCCTTTGATAAAAGTAATTTATTACCGAATGAAGTTTTATGGAGAACAAAAGAAGCATTTAGTGATGGTGTAAGTTCTAATAAAAAAGCATGGTATCAAGTAATACAAGATCATTTAGTGAATATTAAATATAAACCAAAACACAGTGATGAAGTATATAATTCTATGCACAATCCACCAAACACGTTAGAACAAAAATATTATAGAGATATATTTGAAGAAAAATATCCATCACATTCTAATGTTATTCCATATTTTTGGATGCCAAAATTTATAAAAGCAACTGATGCTAGTGCAAGAACATTAGATGTTTATAAAACAAAGCAAAAAAATGAATTTAGGAAATAATAATTTATTTACAATATGTATCAATGAAGTCTGTAAAAAAACTTATTAATCATAAATTATTTTTTTGGATAACAATATTTTTTGTTTCTGCTCATTTTATTTTCTTGATTCAAAATAAAAATTATAAATGTTTATTAGTCTTTTCTGCGTTATGTTTTATTATGAAAAATGTATCTAAAAATTTATCATTAGGACTTATTATTGCAGTTTTTATATCATCTACTATTTTAGGATGCAGTGAATATAAAGAAGGTATGGTAGACAGTAAAGGTTTAGAAGATATTACTAAATTAATGAAATCAGGGAATGGAAAATCTGGTGGTATGGAAAATGTTCAACAAATGTTAGGTCAAATGGAATCTCTTAAAAAGGGGGGAGGCACAGATATGGGTATTGATATGGGTTCTCTTAATGATCTTCTTAAATTTAATAGTAAAATTTCCTCGTCAAAATTAACATCTAAAGAAGATGTGAAAAAAGCTGTTAATCATTTAAGAGCTAATAAAGAATTACTTAAAAATATGATCGATAAATTTTAATTTATTAATTTAATTATTCTAAATTAATAAATGAAACAAAAAACGCACAAACTATTTTAGAAAAATATCATAATATATTATGTTACCAAACATAAATTTTTCTAGTTATTATTATTATTTAGTTTATACAACTTATCTAATGTATGCACTATTGTTTTTTGGTCTTCTACATAATGAATATTATATAACTTTAGTATCAAATATTACACAATTGTTTATTGCACTGTTTTTAATAATTCGTTTTAATCCATTTACCAAAACAACATTTACAAAAACTGATAAAAAAATTGCGTTCCATTCTGGCTTTTTATTGTTTTCTATTAATTCGTTATACATTATCTTTTACAAACTTTTTAACATAAAAAACAATATTATTCAGACTATTAATGTATAGCATCTTTAATTTGTTGATCAATACCCTTATTTGTTAATGTATATATATTATCATCTAAATCTATAATTCGAATATTATTCATATCAACAACACCTACTATATCACATGTTCGAGTTTTTCCATTATAATAACATTCTATATTTGAGTGATTATTTAATTCATTCACAATATTTTTAATAACAACATTATCAATATATATTGGACGACTTAATTTGTATTCAACATAATCTACATAATTTTGAGTTTTATTTATTATATTTAATATGCGTTCTAATTCAATCATATATTAAATATAACTATTTCTTTCTAGTATATTTTTTTCTACTTTTCTTTTTTTGTTTTAATGATTTTTTGTTTTTTTCCTTCAAAAATGATTTTATATTTTTTAACAATTCGCTTCCTAGTTTTATTTCTTTTTGAGAAGGACTATTACCATTTTCATATCTTACATAACCCCAATCTAACTTTCTAACATAATTCGGCAATCTTGTTCTTAAGTTGATTAATGACTTTTTACTTAGTTTTTTACAACATTTTGAATTCAAATACTTTTCTACCATTGTATCAATCGCATATGCAAATTTGTATTCTTTAATATGCATATAATCCGTTTTTTTATTAAACATTCTTGGATGATATGCATCGTCTACAAAAAATATCTCCGTTTTCTTATTTAACTTCGCACAACGAACTATTTCTGTATATGTTTTTTCATTAGTTCTTCTACAATTTTCATATATAATACCATTTACTTTCCAAGCTGTTATAACCTTGTCAAATAAATTATAATTAATCTTCTTTTCTATATAATTTTTTATCATATTTGCCCACTTAGGTGTTCCCATGTTATTCGAATATATAATTACTCTTATACGTTTATTTTTCTTTTTTTCTTTTTTTAAATAATTGAATACCTTAAATATACCAGGTCTAAATATATGAGGATATAAATCTAACATTTTGTGAAAATCCGCTTCCTTGAATTTATTATCCTCGAAAAATTTTAAACCTTCCCACATTTTTCCAACTTGATAAAAATGACCTATTGTTTCATCTAAATCAAATATTACTGCTACTTTTGCACTATTTGGCATATATATATTAAACACATTTTTTATAAAATTGATTATACGGTATATTTTATCTTGGTAGTTAAAATGGTCAGACATAAAAAACAAAATAAAAAGAATAAATATAAAAAATCTTCTATTCCCAAAGCTATTCGAGAACAATGTTGGATTAAAAATTTTGGTAAAGTATTTAATCATAGTTGTTATATTAATTGGTGTGATAATGAAATTAGCGTTTTTGACTTTCATGTTGGACATAATAAACCTGAAAGTAAAGGTGGTGGTTTAAATATAGATAACTTAAAACCTATTTGTGCTAGATGTAATTTATCAATGAGTAATAATTATACTATTACTCAATGGAACGAATTAAATGGACAAAAAAAAGCTAAATGTTTCTGTTTTTAATATATTAATTATAATCTACAACTGAATAACCACAAAATAAAAACATAGATCCAATTATAGATAATAACTTAGCCTTCATATCGTTTTTTAATAGAAAAAATAAAAATACATGACTAATAACTAATGATATTATACAACTTAACTTATAATGTAATACATAATTAAATATTGTCATAAAATAAAATATATTTATAATATTTTGGATTTTCATATAAAATATAAAAATATTATAAAATTAGACACGGTAATAAAATAAAATTTGATAACCCTTTGTAAAATTAAATTCTTCATTTAAAGTATACCCCTGCTTTGGTTTGCTTACTCTAGACTCTCTTAATGGGGTTCCAAATTTCCAAGTTTGGTCCTTTCCTTTTGTTAAAATATCTTTCCAACCTTTCATCTCCCGCAATCTACGATGTGCACCCCCCTCAAATGCATATTCTTTTCCATTTATTGTTACATATGATGTAAAATGTTTTTTACATTTTGATCTTAATACCACCGAATCTAAAACAAATTTGGATTTTCCAATTCTAAATTCTTTTTTCACTTTATCCATTGAAGAATCTATTCGTCTTTCTCCATCATCGCGTCTTTCTATTAATAACATTTCACAATCTTGTATATATGCCTCTGCCTCCTTTTTCTTTTTATTTTTAAATAATAAATTATATTCTTCTTTTAAATTTATAGTCTTCGATATAACTCTTTTATTATTCATACCTAATATCATAAATAAATTTTCGTAAAATTGTATCGGATTATATGCTTGTTTCGTTTTTATTATCATTCTTTGTTTTCCTTCTCCCTTCCCTCTAAGAAGTCTAATAAAATCATTTGTATCCGCATGTTTTATAAATTTTGAACTATTTTTTGAGAAAAATAAAGATGCTTGAATAAATTTATTTAATAACCATAAACCTTTTCTATACTTCATTGCTACCATTTGTCCACCCTTTGTCTTTTCTCCTGTTATCATTGTTCTTCTTAAAGATCTAAAGAATTTACGTCCTTTATCACTTATAAAATAACACATGAAAAATGAATTTAACCAACAATTTGATAACATTTGCGCTGGTCCTATTACATATTCTGCCTTTATAGCATCTTTTCCTCTATAGTTTAACAACGATAACATTTGTTCTTGTGCTTTTTCATTTTTATAATCTACACATTTTCCGTCAACTTTTACTTTTAATTTATTCTTACAATCATATAATTCATTCATTGTTTCCTCCAAACGAAACCCACTTACATTATAGCTTTCTAATTCTTTATTTATTTTTGGTGAGTATGACATTCCTTTTTGTATCAATTCTTTTTGTTCAGGACTTAATTGTATCGACATTACTTTTTTTTGCTTTTCGGTCTTCTTTTTTATCTTCTTCTTTTTTATCTTCTTCTTTGTCTTCTTCTTTTTTACTGTCTTCTTCTTTTTAACAGCCTTCTTTTTTTTAACAGTCTTCTTCTTTTTACATCTACCCGTATTTATATTACATATTTTTCCCTGTGCTTTACATTCTTTTCTTTTTTGCACACCACATTTTACTTTCTTCCTTTTTACTGTCTTCTTTTTAACTGTCTTCTTTTTTACTTTCTTCTTTTTTACTGTCTTCTTTTTTACTGTCTTCTTCTTTTTTACTGTCTTCTTTTTTACTGTCTTCTTCTTTTTTACTGGCTTTTTTCTACATTTACACTTGCTTTTTACTAAATTAAAGCCTTTTTTACATTTAGGATTTTCATAGATTATAGGCATACTATATATATATTATGGATAAAAAAGAAAATAAAAATCATGAAAAAAAATTACATGATATTATTAAAAAATATAAAAAACATATAATTATAAACAAAATAAAAAAACTTCTAAGAAAAATAAAGTAAATATATATATGACAATTTTAACACACAAAGATTACAAAAAGATCTTGAAATATTATAAAATAAAGATACCTCGTTCTAAAAAAGAAACTAGAAAAAAAGCGGTAAAAATTATGGGAACTAAATTATGTCGTTGTATAAAAAAGGTTAAAAAACGAGGTCAAAAATTTACGCGCAAAAGGAAGAATCCAGAGACTGCTATTTGCACATCTAGTATATTTACTAAACGCGGACTCAAACACGGTAGATTCACATGCAAAAAAAAATATAAACTTTACATTAATCGAAAAACAGGTAAATATTTAAATAAAACCCGCCGTAATTTCAATATGAAATATAAATAATAAATTTAAAAAGTAAATAAATAATAAATTTATTAATATGGAACCTTATAATTTCATAGGATACTCTGGTGTATTAATAGCCAGTATATCCTTAATTCCACAAATTTGTCAAATAATAAAAACTAAAAAAGTAGATGATTTAAATAGAAGTTATTTTCTTTTATGTATTATTTCAGAATTTTTATATATATCATATGGTATTATAATATTAGATTATGTGATGATATTATCTACAATACCACCAATGATAAGTCAAATCATTGTTATATATTTACATTGTAAATATAAAAATGCTAATATAGAATCAAGTATTGATAATGAATAAAATATATAAAGATAATTATAATTATAATTATATAATGAGTGATATAGATTCAATTGCTGGTCGTATAAAAAAACGAGTAAAAGATGCTACTCGCAGTGGAAGAGTCGGTGGAACCGCGCATAAAAAATTAGTTGCACAAAGAAGAAATGAAGTAGAGTTGAGGAAAAAGCGAAAAAACGCAAAAATAGATTGCTGACGACCAAAGAAAAAAAAATAATACAAAAAATAAGTAATACTTTCTTACAAAGTGACGCAATCATTTTAAATTATAAAAAATGATGGCCGATTGTGAAATTATTTTATTATATGAATAATAAAATAATTACGTATTTCATAATGAAAGATTTTACATTAACTCAATTAATTATTGGTTTAGCAAGCTTATGTATATTTTTTTATAGAACTGCGTTCTTGATGATACCTATGTTCATACACTCTTATAAAGAAAAAAATTATGGACATATGCTGAAATCATTAACATTATTAGTTTAGTCTTGCTTTTTACGTCTCCAATAATTAACGTGTGGTGTTTCAGGTATGGGAATTGTTACGCTCCAACTACTATCAATTCTAATATGTGATGTGCACCAATCATATAATTCATTTATATCTTGTTTAGGTGTCATTGGATTATTTATTAATTCATTCCTTCTATTTAATTTTATATTTGTTTGATTCATTATTTGTTCTGCTACAAAGGCTTCAAACTTAGGAAATGGACCAAATGCTAGAAATATACCTTCATTCAACATATTATCCAATTTTTGAATAAATAGCCTTTGATATTCATTTCGATATTTTTCATCATTTATAAATTCTTGAGAGAGTTGATATTTTATTTGTCCATTTCTCATAAATCCTAGAAATTCCATCCAATATCTTTTTTCAATATCAAAATCTTTAAACAATGTATGATTTCCATTATCATCTTTATTCATTTCTTTAGTTTCAGCCCATTCTACATTTTCAAAATTAAATAACCTATTAAATATATTAGCGCCTTGAAGTAAATTACTATTTCGAAGTTCATTCATATCTATAATAACTTTATTATTGTTAGAGCACATCATTGTAATTAGTTCGACCATTATTGAGGTTTTAGTATGTTAATCTAATGTATATTGTATTTCAATTTTTATCTAATATATCGATGACATGTAATAATACTTTTTCTTGATAACTTAACTTCTGAAATATTTCAACTTCATCAAATTTGATTTGAAATATTTTTCCAAATCTGGTTTTACAAATAATGTGTAGTTTATCATTTACAATTTTATAATCACATATTAATGCGCCTCTTGTTAATTTTAAATTTTCGATGTTTTTCAATGGAATCCATCGAATATATGAACCAAATTTAAAATCTGTTAGATCACTAACATACCGATAATCTTCTAGTTTTTTATGATAATCTTTTAAAGTTTCTCTATTTAACTGTAATCTTTGTAATATATTATTTTTATGATCTTTTATTTTACTCTTTGTTAAGTTCATAATTTTTTCATTTGATTCATTATCAAGTGCACTTAAAAGATTCGTCAAATCTAGTTCACTCATTAGTATTTTATATAATTATATATTTAATATATTTGAAAAAATGAATAATTTTAACAAAAATCAAAAATGCCGAAAATGGCCATTTTTTCATTTTTTTATACTAAAAACGTTACAAAAATTGGCATTTTTGGTCAAAAATCGGAAAAATATTTTGTGCACCCCCTTTTTTTCAAGTGTATGACCATTGAGAGAGTCAAGAAAAAATGTGAAAAAAGGGCTCAGTAAGGACCAGTCACAACAAATTTTGTGCACCTAAAAAATCGGCCATTTTAGACGCTAATCAGTCTTACAAAAAAATGTGAAAACATCGTTTTTGGAAGTCAGTGACATCTTTTTTGTGCACTCATTTTTTTTCGATTTTACACCGTTGAGTGTAACAGACTTAAAATTGTGAAAAGTGCTCAGTAAGGCCAGTCACAACCGATTTTGTGCACCCAAAAATTTGTTCATTTTAAACGATAAACAATAACAAAAAAAATAATTAAAAGTCTAAATGTAATTTATGGTCTTGAGAAAAAAAATATTTTAAAACTATACTACATTATGTATTGATTAATTTAAATAAAATAATATTGTTTGTTACTGTAACTTTTTCAAAGTGCACAAAATCACAAAATAAGTAGGTCAAAAGAGTAAAATCCGCTTTTTAAAAAAAAATATAAAAAACACACCTCAAAAAAACACAAAAAGGTCTTACAAAAAAAACCTTAATTTTGTGCATGTTTTTACAAACTTATGGTAACAAACCCCTTTTTGCATATCAAATTGTTACGATAAGCAAAGCTAAAATAAATTATATTTTTTTTGTTACCATGATTTATGTATTTTTTATTTTTGTGACTCTCAATGGTTTAAACCAAAAAAAAACAGCGTGCACAAAATCGTTGTTACTGATAGTGATTTTCATCAAACAAGCAAAAATTTTTATTACTGATTAACGTCTAAAATGGTCGATTTTTTAGGTGCACAAAATTTGTTGTTACTGACCTTACTGAGCCCAAAAACAAAAAAAATATTTTCTTATTGATTAACGTTTAAAATGATCGTTTTTTTAGGTGCACAAAATTTTTTGTGACGATAAAATGTAATTTCACGAGGTTTGTTTTATATTTTATTATGATAATTTGGTCATGCACAAAAATGTGCACAAAATTTTTAGAAAAAAACATTTTTTTTTAAAAAACTTAAATATAAAATCTCCATTTAGTATAATGAAACAAAAAAGTAGCAAGTCAATTATTTCCCCAAAATTGCAAAAATATTATTGTGAAAAATGTGACTATAATACGTCACGTTTATCAAATTGGAATAAACACATAAAAACTAACAAACATAGAGTGAAACAAAATAATATAAATTGTGCATCATGTGGGGCCTCATTTGGCAGTCGCACAACGCTTTGGAGACATAAAAAAATTTGCAAAAAAAATAGCGACAGTAAGGAAATTTGCTACTTTGTTTCAAAAGTATCAAAAAATGTTTCAAAATTATCGTCCAATAATTGCAAAAATGGGGAAAAAACAGGTAAAAATGGGCAGAAAAATTTTGGGCAGTTTTTTGAAAAAGTGGAAAAAAACGACAAGTTGGAAGCTGATACAGAAACTCAAATAGGAGAGTTAAAGAATCTAATGAAAAACTTGATAAATTCTCAAAGTCAATTACAGAAAAATATGGAAACATATATGCGAGATCCAAAAATTATTAATAATAATAATTGCAATAATAGTATGACAATTAATATGTTTTTAAACAATGATTGTAAAAATGCGATAAATTTGGCTGATTTTGTAGATAATGTAAAAATATCATGGGGTGATTTAGAATATACAAAAACTAATGGATATGTTAATGGTATTAGTAATATATTTTTTAAACAATTACAAGATTTAAAACCAACAGAACGCCCCATACATTGTAGTGATAGAGAAAGTTTACAGTTTTATTTTAAAGATGCAAATAAGTGGGAAAAAGATACACAGAATAAAAAAATGGACGAATCAATTAAAAGAATCACACGCAAACAAATGATTCAAATTAAAGATTGGGAACAAACACATCCAAGTTATACAGAAGATCCCGAACTTTTAGAAGAATGGCATCAAATGATATTGTGTTTAATGGGAGGAAAAAATGAAAATGAAATACAAATAAATCAACAAGAAATTAAAAAAAAAATAGGTGGTGTTGTAAACATAGAGCATTTAAATAAGGATAAATAGAGAAAGTATTAATATTATATAATTATATGAATAATAACACACAATATTATAGTTTTGCTAATTTTGATCTTACTAATTGGCCTTTAGTGATAGTTAAGTGTAATGAATTAAAAAATAATGATGATTTTGATTTTTTTTTACAAAGATTAGAAAATCTCGGAAATGCAAAACAAAATTATAGTGTATTATTGGATTCTAGAAATGCATCAAATATTGGATTGACAAATGCATATAGTGCAATTAGATT
>Ga0315320_10000577_pt1 | contig 30219 bp, 39 predicted proteins | sample M140m21515metaG_FD_203458 | JGI IMG/M metagenome (GOLD analysis project Ga0315320, IMG submission 203458) | Ammonia-oxidizing marine archaeal communities from Monterey Bay, California, United States - M1 40m 21515 | ecosystem: Environmental > Aquatic > Marine > Coastal | place: USA: California... | reverse complement strand
ATTAACCGAACAAGAAGGTTTTGATCCAAGTAGCGAAGAGTATTATTCTGAAATAGATAGAAGAATAAGACTTGAATTTCCGCAGAAATTCGCTAAAATAGAACCTACGGAAACGGCTAAGCCGGTACAGACAGTTGCATCTGCAAAAAGAAGTACTAAATCTGGTCGCAAAACTGTGAGACTCACGCCATCACAAGTAGCAATTGCTAAAAAATTAGGTGTGCCGCTAGAAGAGTATGCGAAACAATTAAATATCACGAAGGAGGTATAAGCATATGGAAAATACAATAGATAAGAAGACCTCGCGTGCGAGTCAAACTAGAGAAAAAACAGCTCATAAAAAAGTTTGGACTCCACCATCAAGTTTAGATGCACCCCCTGCGCCAACAGGATTTATACACAGATGGATAAGAGTTGAATCTATGGGATTCCAAGACACTAAGAATGTTTCTGGAAGAATTAGATCAGGATACGAATTAGTGAGAGCTGATGAATATCCAGACTCAGATTATCCTCATGTAGATGATGGCAAATATAAGGGAGTGATCGGAGTTGGTGGCCTTGTGCTAGCAAGGGTACCGGAAGAGATTGCGCAACAACGTGCTGAGTATTATAGAAAACAAGCTCAAGATAACGTTGAAGCAGTGGATAACGATCTTATGAAGGAACAGCACCCAAGTATGCCTATCAATATTGATAGACAAACTCGTGTAACTTTCGGTGGCTCGAAGAAAAGTTAATTTTTTAACAATTCCTAACCGCCGGATAAACTAATAAAATGTCTATAAGGAGGACACAACTATGGCTAATCAAAATAGCCCATTCGGTCTAAGACCAAGTGGAAAAGTTGGTCAGAATAGAGACAACCAAGGTTTATCTGAATATGCAATAGCTGCATCTGCAACTGCGATTTATTTTAATGATCCAGTTGAGATGGCAGACACAGGTACAATTACTGTGGCTGCAGCAAGCGATGTATTAATCGGATCACTTACTGGTGTTTTCTTTACTGATGCAACAACGGACAAACCTACTTATGCGAATCATTTGAACGCAGGTAACACTGCAACCGATATTATCGGTTTTATATCTGATGATCCGTATCAAAGGTTTGAAATACAAAGTGCTGGTACACCGGCTCAGACTAACATTGGTAACAATGCTGACATCGTGTACGGAGCCGGTAGTTCGCCAAACTATGTTTCAGGTGTAGAAATATCTGGAACTATGGCTGCGGGAGCTGCTCAACTAAAAATAATCGGTGCGTCAAAAGAAATCGATAATAATGAATTAGGTTCAGCTAATACGAACTTAATTGTTACTATTAACGAACACTTCTTGAAACAAACCGCAGGTATCTAATAAAGGAGAATAACTATGGCGATATCACGAGGACAACTAGTTAAAGAACTAGAGCCAGGTTTGAATGCTTTATTCGGCCTGGAATATAAACGTTATGAGAATCAGCATGCTGAAATCTATACGACGGAATCTTCAGACAGAGCGTTTGAAGAAGAAGTTATGTTATCAGGTTTTGCAAATGCTTCAGTTAAACCTGAGGGTTCTGGCGTAAGTTTCGACAATGCACAAGAAACTTATTCAGCTAGATACACTCACGAGACTGTTGCATTAGCGTTCGCAATCACTGAAGAAGCGATTGAGGATAACCTATATGACAGACTTGCGTCTAGATATACTAAAGCACTTGCTAGATCTATGGCGAACACTAAACAAGTTAAGTCAGTGGTACCTTTAATTCAAGGTCTACCAACTAACAATAACTTCAATTCAGGTGACGGTGTTAGTTTATTTAACACAGCTCACCCTACAATTGCGGGAACTGTTAGTAATACTTTAACAGTACAAGCTGACTTAAACGAAACATCACTAGAGCAATCTTTAATCGACATTGCATCAATGACAGACGAAAGAGGTCTGAAAATTGCTGCAAGAGGTGTTAAAATGATTGTACCTAGTGAAAACCAGTTTAATGCTGAAAGACTTATGAAGTCTCAAGGTAGAACTGGAACTGCTGATAATGACATTAACGCTATTGCGTCAATGGGAATGGTTCCTCAAGGTTACAGAGTGAACAATTTCTTAACTGACCCAGATGCGTTTTATATCATTACTGACGTGCCAAATGGTATGAAGTACTTTGACAGATCGCCGATTAAAACGGCTATGGAAGGTGACTTTGATACTGGTAACGTAAGATACAAAGCTAGAGAAAGATACTCTTTTGGAGTTTCTGACTACAGAGGTATCTTCGGTGTTGAAGGTGTTTAATCACTAATTAAAATATTTGAGGCGGACATAGTTCCGCCTCATTTAGAAAGTAAGATAACAAACCTATGAAAAAATTTACAGTTACAATAATCGCTTACAATCATTACGCAAAATTTGAAGTATCATCTAATGATGATGCAGTTTCCCTTGAACAGGCCATAGTTGACAAACTAGGACAAAATGTTATAAAATGGGAAAATCTCGGAGACAAAATGTTTGGATCTGAGAGATATAGAATAACTTATGAGGAAGTTATATATGACGATGCAACCACACATCCAGGATCTTTACAACAAGAAAAAATCTCTGGATCTCAAATGGGAGCAAGAACATCTTAACGAGGGTAGATATACTCTTGATATGGTGAGGATAGACGACGAAGTAAAAAAGATTGTTTTACATATTAAGTCTGCAGAAGCAAAAGAAGCTCATTTGCAGAATAAAGTCGATGCTGTCGCTCCTACAGTTTCAGTAGCTACTTAATAAAAAGCTACATCGTTGGAAAAATTCACTCCACACTACAGGCTCTCTTGCACTCTATTAAAAAGTAGTGTATAAAATTATCACTATACATATATTAATTTTCTGCATAGACGCAGTATAGTCGACGGCCTAGAGACTATGTAGAATTAACTAGGAGAATAATCATGGCTAATACAACCTTTTCAGGACCGGTCATTTCTAAAAATGGCTTTATAGGTTTTGGACCCGGAATGTCAGTTAATATTAATTCTACAGGCTTAGGTGCTCAAGGATTAAATTTAACTGTAAACGATCACGCAGGCAGACTTTTAATATCACAAGATGCAGATGGTATTTATACTTTACCAAGTATTAATACTAATGCTAATGGTGTTACTGCAGGTGCTACTGACTACAACAACTTAAATAACATTGGTGCAACTTTCACTTTTTACATTGATACACTTGCAACTGATGTTCAAATTCAAACAGATGGTGTGGATAAGTTCACAGGTGCCGCTATGATCGCTGTAGATGATGGAGCTAAAAAAGCTTTCTTTCCTGCAGCAGCAAATGATGTACTTTCTATGAATGGATCAACAACTGGTGGAATCGTTGGTTCTGTAATTCAAATTACAGCACTAGAATCTGCTCAGTATTTGGTACACAATACTTTGATCCTTGGATCAGGAACTATTGTTACTCCATTTAGCGATACGTAATAAATAATTAATTTGTGTGAGTCTTCGGACTCACACAAGTTTTAAGGAGAATTAAATATGAGATCAGATGTAAAAGCGATTCAGATAACAGCAACAGGTCAAGTGTTTGGTGGAAGAACAAGACTAAGAGGAATTATTCTTTCTAACACAACAACTACTACTGATACAGGATCAATAACTTTACAAGATATCAGCGGAACTCAATTCACTGCAGAGGTTCCTCCAGGAGATGTTTTTACTTTTAATATGCCCGAAGATGGAATTTTATTTAAATCTGGAATGACTTGTAGTTCTATTACTAGTGCTAAATCAACCGTGTTAATTGATAAATAAGGAGACAAAATGGATTCAGATCAAAAAACATTAAACATGACAACAGTAGGAGCTAACACTCTTGCAAGAGCAGGTAGAGCTAGAATTACTTCTATTCAAGGATTAGGTATAGCATCCTCTACAATTATTTTTTATGATTCAGCAGATGCTTCATCACCAGGAACAGCAGTAGCTACTTATAAATATGGAGACGAAGGATTAGAAGTTTATATTCCAGGTTCAGGTATTAAGTTTGAAAATGGTATCGTTTATAATTTAGCAGGAGCAGGTGGAAGCATTACAGTAACTATTACAGGAGCTTAATGGCAACTTCAGGAACTACACTTTTTGAAAAAAATTTTGCTATCGATGATATAATCACCGAAGCTTATGAGAGATTAGGACGTTTTGATTATTCTGGAAATGATATAAAATCTGCAAGACGTTCTTTAAATATAATGTTTCAAGAATGGGCAAATAGAGGTTTGCATTTTTGGGAAGTTGGAAATAATGATATTACATTAGTTAATGGTAAATCTGTTTATACAATGTTTAGATCAACGTCTGATGGAACTTCAGATGCAACAGCAGTTTATGGTGTTGATGATGTATTAGAAGCAGTTTACAGAAATAATACTTCAACTGATTTTCCATTAACAAAAATAAATAGATCTGCATATCAAGGTCTTTCAAATAAAACAAATACAGGAACTCCTACACAATATTTTGTACAAAGATTTATTGATAAAGTAACTATTACTTTATACTTAACTCCAGGTGCCTCTGAAGCCGGAAACAAGCTTAATTATTATTATGTAAAAAGAATTCAAGATGCAGGAGCTTATAGTAATGAAGCTGATGTACCTTACAGATTTGTACCATGTATGTGTGCAGGTTTAGCTTATTATCTTTCACAAAAAGTAAAACCAGAACTTACACAACAAATGAAATTACTATATGAAGATGAATTAAAAAGAGCATTAGAAGAAGATGGTTCACCTTCAAGTTCTTTTATAACTCCAAAAACTTATTATCCAAATGTCTAATTTATCAAGAGGGAAATACGCACAATTTATATCTGATCGTTCTGGTCAAGCATTTCCATATACAGAAATGGTTATTGAATGGAATGGTGCACGTGTGCATACATCAGAGTTTGAAGCAAAACATCCACAACTAGATCCAAAACCAACTACTGCAGATGGTCAAGGTTTGAGAAATGCAAGACCACAAACTTTTACACTTGCTTCTGGTGGTGGCGGTGGAATAGCTGTAGATTTAACTTTACCTGCTCCGTTTTCTTTTAGTACAAATTTAAATAGTATGGTTCCTGATGATGGAAGTATTATTAATTCAAAAAGAGAATCACGAATTAATTTAGGGACTGTAGAAATAACTGGAGTTGTAGATAGTGTTTCAGTTACTCCTACTCCTGTAACATCAAGTTTATCTTTAAACAGTGTTACAACTACAACTACTTCAGCTACAGTTTATGCAGTGACAGTTGCTAATCCTGGATCTGGAAATAAATATTATATAGATGGAGTTCAACAAGATACCTTATCTTTAACAAAAGGATCAACTTATAGATTTGATCAATCAAATGCTTCAAATGGAACTCACCCATTAAGATTTTCAACAACAAGCGGTGGAACACATTCTGGTGGAACAGAATATACAACAGGTGTTACTACATCTGGTACACCTGGATCAACAGGTGCTTACACTCAAATAATTGTTGATGCAAGTGCACCTAGTACGTTATACTACTATTGCACAAATCATTCTGGAATGGGAGGTCAGATTAATATCACATAATGACATACGCTGAATTAGTACAAAAAATTAGAGATTATACAGAAGTTAGTTCGAATGTTTTAACTGACTCTATTACAAACGATATTATTCGAGATGCAGAATTAAGAATAATGAGAGATATAGATGTTGATGCAAATAAAAGATATGTAACAGCTCAAGTAATTTCAGGAACAAGATTTATAGATACACCTCAAAATACTATGGTTATTAGATCAGCTCAAATTGTAGATTCTGATGGCGTAGGTGCGGCTGATAATAGAGAATTTTTACAATGGAGAGATTCTAGCTTTATGTCTGAATTTAATCCTACTAATGCTCAAGGTGTTCCAAAATACTATAGCTGGTGGGATGATAATACAATAGTACTGTCTCCGACTCCAAATGCTACTTACACAATTCAGTTAAATTATATCTTGAAACCAGAGACTTTATCTAGTACAAATACACAAACATATATTAGTCAACAATTTCCCAATGGCTTATTATATGCATGCTTAGTTGAAGCATTTTCATTTTTAAAGGGGCCAAATGATCTCTTGCAATTATACGAAGGAAAGTATAAACAAGTATCAGAAGGCTTCTCTATAGAACAAATGGGAAGACGAAGACGTGATGAATATCAAAGTGGTGTTCCTCGTGTCGGTGGTAAATAATAATAAGGAGAAAAAACTATGGCTATTACACAAGCAATTGCAAATTCTTTCAAAAAAGAACTATTGGAAGGTGAGCATAATTTTGGTACTGGTGACGACAAGTTTAAGATTGCTCTTTATCTATCTTCAGCTACTCTAAACTCAGCAACAACTGCATTTACAGCTACAGGAGAAGTTTCAAATACAGGTCAATACACTTCTGGTGGCGGGTTACTTGTAAACAATGGAACTTCTATAACAGCCGGTGTCGCAAGAGTTGATTTCGCAGACAGGTCTTTTACTGGTGTGACATTAACTGCTAGAGGAGCTTTAATCTATAACACTTCTGCAACTGCAACTAATGCAGCTGTATGTGCTTTAGATTTCGGAAGTGATAAAACAGCGACTGCAGGTGTTTTCACAATTCAGTTTCCAGCAGCTACGTCAACAGCAGCGATTTTAAGAATCTCTGGTTAGTACATAGGAGTTAAAATCCTATGGCATCAGGAACTTGGAGCAGTGGCTTTTGGGGTCAAAACCAATGGAACGATTTAGCTAATCCTACGTTTACATTAACGGGGGTAAGTTTATCTGGTGTCCTTGGTACAACTACCGAAATTGACGGTCAAATAAATACAGGTTGGGGACGTATTGAATGGGGCTTAAATGCCTGGGGTGAATTTGGTACTGTAATTCCAACAGGGATTGCTGCATCTTTTAGTATTGGTACTATTGGTTCTCAAATTGATGTATCTCCTGTTCCATTAGGAATGGGAATGACAGGTGCAGTTGGATCTTTAACTTTAGATATTGCAAATACAGTTTTTCTTACAGGTTTAACAATGTCGGGCACATTAGCAAATGCTGATGCTGGTCCTGATGCAATGCTTACAACAAATCATGCATCAATGAGTCTTGGAACTATTGATGCGTATAATCAAACTGGTTGGGGCAGACAACAATGGAACGTAAACGCATGGGGCGTTGAAGGTCAGTACGCAACTGCAATACCAACTGGTATTGCAATGAATGCAAATATTGGAACGCTAACAGCAGTAGGAACCGGTGGTGTAATTCTTAATACTTTAAATATTGCTGCAGCTACATTAGGTGTTGTTGATCCTGCTCCTGATGCTGGAGTAACTGGTAACTTTATGATTGGCGCTATTGGTCAATTAGGAATGCAAGGTGATGTTCCACAAGATGTAACTGGTATTGCAATGTCTGCAGGTTTAGGAAGTGTTGTAGTAGTTCCTGGACAAGAAGTACCTTTAACAGGATTACCTGGTTTAGCTAGGGTAGCTTCTGTTACACCTATTATTCATGTAGATGTTTTAGTTACAGGAAATGCCTTGACTATAGCACAAGGTTCTGGTAGTGCTTTAATTTGGAATGAAGTAAACACGGGTACAGCTCCCCTAACACCTCCAGGATGGCAAGAAGTAGCTGCATAATAAGTTTGACACAAACTCAAATTTTTAGTAAATTAAACGCAAATAAGGAATTTAAATTATGGCAAACTCAACATCAGCTAGTTTAAAATTAACAGTACAAGCAACTGGAGAAAATTCAGGAACTTGGGGACAAATTACAAATACTAACTTACTAATTCTTGAACAAGCAATTGGTGGTTATGACGCATTTAATGTAACTAATGCATCTAGAGCTTTAACTTTTACAAATGGTGCTTTATCAAATGGTAAGAATGAAGTTATTAAATTAACAGGAACACTTGAAGGTAATTTAAATGTTACTATTCCTAACTCAGTAGAAAAAACATACATAGTTGAAGATGCATGTAATCATGCTAATTTTACATTAACTTTTAAAACTGCATCTGGAACAGGTGTTGCTTTATGTGAAGGTCACACTTACACTTTATATTCTGATGGAACTAATGTTGTAAAAGCAGGCGAACATAAAAAATGGAGAGCAATTTCTGCAGCTGAAACAGTTCAAGCAGGTGCTCAAGTTTTAGTAAATACAAATAGTGGAGCAGTGACAATAACACTTCCATCATCACCAGCTTTAGGTGATCAAGTAAATTTTGTAGATCAAGGTTATGATTTTCAAACTAACGCACTAACTGTTGGTAGAGCAGGTTCTAATATAGCTAACTCAGCAGCTGATCTTGTAGTTAACACTCAAGGTGCAGCTTTTGGATTAGTATATTCTGGAGATGCTACAACAGGATGGACTTACACGGAGAAATAATATGGCGACTAATGCAGACTGGACAATAGTATTTGAAGATAAAACAATAATTAAAAATTTTGCAGAAGGTGTTAATGATGGCGTTGGATACAAAATTGATGATGATGCTTTTTGGAATCAATCAAAGTTTTCTAATATTTGGGCTATTCAACATGGCACTACTAATACTTCTGATGAAGTAGAACACAGAGATGAAACTCCCCACTGCAGTTATGCAGATGCAAACTTAGGTGATGTAAGTCAGTTTAGTAATAAATGGGATGCATCTCACTTATCTAAATTACAATCAGATTGGGATGAAAATACTTTATTAATTGAAGACCCAGAAGGATCAGAAACTTTTAGAGACGAAACAGAATCGGAGAAAATTGCTAGACTAGGAGCAAGACCTACATCATATTCTTCGTAGGAGAAAAAAATGGCAAATTACGAAGCAACAAAATATGATTACTCAGGTGCAAGCCTTACTGGTATTGAAGGAATTCCTACAGCAACTATTGTACCATGGTCGTCCGCATCAGTGCCAACGGGTTTTTTAGAATGTGATGGTGCAGCAGTTTCAAGATCAACTTACTCAGCTTTATTTGCAGTAATAGGTACAACTTATGGAGCAGGAGATGGTTCTTCTACTTTTAATGTTCCAAATTTATCTGACAATGTAACAGTTGGAAAATCTAATAACAAAGCTTTAGCATCCACTGGTGGAGCAAACACAGTTCAATCTACTGGAAACGTTGCGGGTTCTACAGCAAATCATACTTTGACAACACCACAACTTGCTTCTCATAGTCACTCTGGAGGTCAGGCTGGTAGAAACCCCTACGCAAGAAGAGCTAGGGAAAACGTATATCCAGGAGATGGACCTGGAGCTAACACTGCAAATACTGGTGGAGGAGGTTCACACTCTCACAACATGAGTGCAAATTTTAGCGGTGACGCAACTTCAGTTGTACAACCTTATTTAACTGTAATATATATTATTAAAACTTAGAGAAAATTATGTCAAACTACGAAGCAACAAAATATGATTTCGACGCAGCAAATCTTTCAGGTATAGAAGGTATACCTACGGCAACTATTGTTCCGTGGACTGCAGCATCTGTTCCATCTGGATTTTTAGAATGTGATGGTACAGCTGTATCAAGATCAACTTATTCCGCATTATTTGCAATCGTTGGCACTACTTATGGAACTGGCGATGGATCAAGTACTTTTAACGTTCCAAATTTAGCTGATAACTTACCGGTTGGAAAATCAAACAATAAAGCTGTAGGATCAACTGGTGGAGCAAATACTGTAGCAAAAACTGGAAATATTTCAGGTTCAACAGCTAACGCAACTGTATCTACACCTCAACTTGCTTCTCATAGTCATAGTCAGGCTTCTGTTTTTAATCCTCCATCACAAGTGCACCTTTATTCTAACCCATACAATTTTGGAGAACAAGGTGATGCTCCTAATAACCTTGGAAATACTGGTGGAGGAGGTTCACACTCTCACAACATGAGTGCAAATTTTAGCGGTGATGCAACTTCAGTTGTACAACCTTATTTAACTGTAATATATATTATTAAAACTTAGAGAAAATTATGTCAAATTACGAAGCAACTAAATATGATTTTAATGGAGCAAACCTTACAGATATTGAAGGTATTCCTACAGCAACTATTATACCATGGTCTTCTTCTTCCGTACCATCAGGATATTTAGAATGTAATGGTCAAGCAGTTTCAAGATCAACTTATTCAGCATTATTTGCAATCGTAGGCACTACTTATGGAGCTGGCGATGGCTCATCTACTTTTGCTTTACCTGACTCACAAGATAGATGTATAGTAAGTAAATCTAATAATAAAGCTTTAGCTTCAACAGATGGAGCAAATACAGTTGCTGCAACTGGAAACATCTCAGGTTCAACAGCTAATGCAACTTTATCTACACCACAAATTGCTTCTCATAGTCACTCAGGAACTGCAAATTATTCAAAACCTGGAGCCGGACCAGGAGCTACTAATGCTCCATATTATTCAACAGCTAGTCAATCAGGAACTTCAGGAAACACGGGTTCGGGTAATGGTCATTCTCATAACATGAGTGCTAATTTTTCTGGTGATGCTACTTCAGTTTTACAACCTTATTTAACAATTATTTATATTATAAAAACTTAATTATTTTAATTCTTTTAATTGACAAATAACTGAATATCTTTTTGATTTATTATCAGCTGCCCAATTCATTGGAGTATGCCAAGAGTTGGAGTGCCAAATTACGGCTCTATTTTCATTAAAACCTATGTGAGTATTAAGTTCTCCATTTACATAAAAACCCGTTCCTTTGTGTAAATCAACATCACCTTTTATATAAACTATAACTTGATAATCTGTTTCATCAGACAAATCACAATGTGGTAACGGTTCAACAGTAGATAATAAAGTATAAGAACAAAAATTTATTTTAAATTTTTTATTTAATAATTTTTCACATTTATTTTTAATTATATTTGTAATTTCTTTATTGGCAGGTGTTGAAAACCATATGTGGTTTATATTTTTTATTACGTTATGTTTACTTGAGTAATTTAGTAACGGTAAATTTTTTTGTAATTCTAGTAATTTTTCTTTTTCTAAGAAATTATCTTTTACTGTAATGTAAAAGCCATTCATTATCTTAAAAGCATCCAAGACGTTAAAATATATTTTTCACCAGAAAGAGGTGGATTACCTCTATGTAGATAAGGAAAGGCGGCAGGCCAAATAACTATTCTACCTGTTTTAGGTTGAACTCTTTTAGAAAAATTTAAGAATTCTGTTTCACCACCTTCTTCAACATCATTTAAATAAATAGAAAATACAAAAGCTCTACATTCATTTTGGTATCCTTGTCCATGTTCAATATGCCAAACATGGTAACCTTCTGTAGGTAAAGTTTTTTGTATTTTTAAATCTGTGTAATTAAAAGGAACTCCATATGTAGAGTCAGCTCCTGTGTTTTTAATATAGTGATTCCAAGCTAAATCAAAATTTATAATCATAGGTTTTAAAGTCGTCCACCATACATTTAAATTATAGGGTGCTGCAAAAAATTGTTGATCTTGTTTATCTAATGCGGAAGCCTGTTCTCCACCTATTCTATTTACTGTGTTGTTAAATTTATTTTGATCTTCATATAATTGAATAGCTTTGCTACATTCTTGTTCAGTAATATAGTTATCATACACTCCAATAAAATTGGTTATATTAACTGTTTTTTCTTTCATTTAAAATATCTTTCCGTGTTGCCACTTCCACAAGTTAGGGGAATTTATTATTTGGTTATAAACATAATAATCTAAATTTAAATATTTCATTATTTCTTCTTTATCTAAATTTAGGTTTAGATCATTTTCACTAATATTACAATACTCAACTTTACCAAAATGCATTTTTAAAAATGTACATAAATCTTTAAGTTCTACATACCAATTAATATTAGTGTTTATTAAATAAGGAACTTGAGATGCGGTGTGATTAACATATCCTTGACTTCTTGTAGCAAGACTAACACGAGCATTATTTAATGTTGAATAGTTTATATCTTCATAACTAAGATTATGTATTTTTAAATCATATTTAAGTCCAGCGATAAACCTTTCATATGGATCTCTTATAACTGTCCACCTAATTTTATTTAAATTTACTTTATCTGTAACAATATATTCAATGTTTTGAATACATTTAAGAATACTACTAGATGCATTTTTATGTATTAAAAGATATTGAAATCTATCTGTTTCAAACATTTCTAAATTTTGAAATAACATTATTTTATAATCTTATTTATTTTTTCATCCATTTTACATCCTTATCATGTATTTTTTTTCCTGTTTTTTTAAAATAATTGTCGTGATGATGGTGTGTAAAATTTCCATTTTTATTTACGTAATGAAAAAAAACTTGAGCCATACCCTCGCCTTTATATACTCCAGGTCTCCAATGTTTTTGAAGCACTCCATTATATAAAACAGCATCTCCTTCATTTAACTCAAATTTTTTACCTTCAACAATAATAGGCCAATCATCATATTTTTTTATACAGACAGTAACCGATACCTCACAAGAAGGTCTATCTGTATGTTTAATTAATCTACCGCCATATACATAATATCTCCAATATGCATATGTTGGAAATAATTTTAATTTACAATTTTTTTCTACTATAGGTAGTTTAGTATTTAACAAAGTAGTCATTAAAGAATCTTCGTACCATGAAGGAGAAGAGGATTGATTACATATTTTATAATCTCCAACTCCATCTAATTTATTAAAACAATATTCTTGAAGAAGATTTAATTCTTTTTTATTAAAAAAATTTTTAATTAATTTATTTTCTATTGAAGCCATGCTACTATACTATATCTTTTTCCTTTTGTAATTGGTTGAATACTGTGTGGATACATAAAATTACTAGGAAAAAAAACAATAGATCCTTTTCCTAATTTTATTCTTTTAATTTCTTTTTCTTTTTGATCTGTAAAGATTAAATCTCCCCCTTCATATTCATCATTTAAATTCATTATAACACTTAAAGTTCTGCTTAATTGTAAATTTCCATGATGATCAATATGCACCTCATATTTTCCACCCATGCCATATTTTAATAAATCTATTTGATTAATTTTATAACTTTTTAAGAGTGGAAATTTAATTATATAAAGACCATATAATCTTTCTATTTCCTTTTTTATATAATTCCAGTAAAACATTTCTGAGGGAGTTTTAAAACCTAACTGATACCCCCTTACATTTCTTACATCTTTATCTATACCTCTTTCAATATCTAAAAATTTTTTTGCTTTGTAATCTATAAAAGATGTTAATTTATTAATTATTTGTGGATTAATTATATTATGTAATTCAACAACTGCTTCTAAATGATCTTTCATTTTATAACTCGTACTCCTGTATAAATAAACTTGCAGTGTATCTTTTTAAATTTTCAAGATCACATTTATGTGCACAGTGATAATAATTAGACGGAAATAAAACTGCTCTGTTTGGTCTAAAACCAACGTGAATATCTAATTCTTTGTCTGTATAAAAAACAGTTCCTGTTGTAACACCAATAGGTCCTTCCAACATAATTAAAATATTTAATTGTATACCTTCTATATTATCAACATGAGGTTGAAATTTAGATAAATTTCTTAAATCAATACCACAATCGTGATGCACTTTTTTAATTTTAAAATGAAATTTTTTTTCACTTTGTTTTATAAAAGTATTAAGAAGATTTTCATCTTTATTTAAACAAAACCTATTTCCATAAAAATTTTCATTTGTTTTTTTTTTACTATCTTCAAAATATCTTGGAGTAAAAAATAGATTGTTTTTTATGTAAGATGTAATTTCTTTAAACATATTTTCTTCAAAAAAATTATTAATTATTTTTATCATTATTTATTACATTTAAGTGTTTACACTTACTAAATTAAAGGCATAGCAAATTCTTTTATTGCTTCTTTTTTTAGGTAAAACATAATGTATTAAATCATATGGAAAGATTAAAATGTCAAAAAGCTTTGGTTCTAAAACAAAAATCTGACCATCTTTTGTAAAATTTATATTATTATTACTACTAGATAAATACAACACTCCAGAACATTCAATATTGTTTCCTGTATGGTGATGTGGAATATTATAAGAATCATCACCCAATACATTTAACCAGCCATTTTCTATATGACAACCATGGGTTCTCAATAAAAGTTTATTTATTTCTTCATTTAATTCTTTTTTTCCTGTAAAATCTTCATGAAATTGAAATCCTTTTACACAAGAACGCAGCTCTTTTTTAGTATAGTTATTATCAACAAAAGAAAGCACTTGTTTATGTAAAGTAGGTTGTAATATTAGTTTTCCATGACTTAATGAAACCGAAAATATGTTATATGTATTTATCATTATCCTACTTTCATTTTCTATATTTATAAGATATAAACCATTATATGCTGCAAAAATTAAATTTCAAGCCTGGTTTTAACAAGATGGTCACAGATTCAGGGGGAGAATCTCAATGGGTTGACGGTGATTTTGTTAGATTTAGGTATGGACTACCTGAAAAAATAGGTGGTTGGAATCAATTATCTATCGCAGGTGAAACTTTACCGGGAGTAGCACGTGCTCAACATACTTGGACATCTTTAGCCGGTGAAAGATATGCAGCTATTGGAACTTCACAAGGTTTGTTTTTATATTACGGAGAACAGTTTTTTGATATCACACCATTGGACACAGCTATAACAGGATGTACATTAACTACAGTTAATGGTTCAAATGTTTTACAAGTCAATAAAGGATCACATGGATTAGAGGTTGGAAGATATATAACACTATCGGGAGTAACAGTTACAGGTGCATCAGATTATACCGCAGCAGAATTAGAAGTAGCTTATGAAATTTTAACAGTTGCAAATTCAGATAAGTTTACAGTTCAAGCAGTAAGAAACGAAGGAGGATCTGGTATGACTGCAGTAGGAGCTGCAACAGTTAATCCTTATGAACAAGTTGGACCAGTCTTTCAAACACTTGGTTATGGTTGGAGTACTTCTACATGGAACACTTCTACTTGGGGAACAGAAAGAGATACAAGTTCTGTGACTCTGGATCCAGGAAACTGGAGTCTTGATAACTATGGTCAAGTTCTTGTTGCAACAATTAGAGATGGTAAAACATTTACTTGGAATGCAGGTGCATCAAACGCAAGAACAATTAGAGCATCTACAAGTACTTCTGGTGCTTCAACTTCAAACAATCCAACATCATCTAGATTAACTCAAGTCTCTGATAAAGACAGGCACTTGTTTCATTTTGGAACTGAAACAACAATTGGTAATTCATTAACTCAGGATCCAATGTTTATAAGATTTTCTAATCAAGAAGATTTAAATGATTATGCACCTACTGCTGTTAATACTGCAGGTACATTTAGATTAGATAAAGGTAATAGAATTGTTGGAGCAGTATCTGGTAAAGACTATACTTTAGTTTTAACAGATAGCGCTGCTTATGTAATTCAATTTGTTGGTCCACCTTTTACATTTAGTATTAGACAAATTGGTTCTAACTGTGGATTAATTTCACAACACGCATTAACATATTCTGATGGTAAAGTATTCTGGATGTCGGGAGAAGGTGGTTTTTTTGTATTTGATGGTACGGTTAAATCATTACCATGTTTAGTTGAAGATTTTGTTTTTACAACAAAAGGAAATAATTTAGGAATAAACTTTAATGCAACAGAAACAATTTATGCAGAACACAATACTCTTTATGGTGAAGTAAACTGGTTTTATCCAAAATCTGACTCAACACAAATTGATAGATGTGTTACCTATAACTACGGAGAAAATGTTTGGACAACTTCATCATTAGCTAGAACTTCATATGTTGATACTGGAGTTTTTGATGTACCTTATGCAACAGAATATAACTCTACATCTTTACCTGTGTTTCCAGATATTTTAGGTATTACAAATACATATGGAGCAACTACATACTATGCTCATGAAGTTGGAACAGATCAAGTTAATAGCTCAGGTACAACTTCTATTAATGCATTTATTGAATCTGGAGATTTTGATATTACACAAGTCAGAACTAGACAAGGTCAAGCAACAGGTGCGGTTGACTATAGAGGAGATGGAGAGTTTTTTATGTCTGTAAAAAGATTCATACCTGATTTTAAAGTTCTTACAGGTAATTCAAAAATTACATTACTATTAAATGACTATCCAAATAATACTGCATCTAGCTCACCTTTAGGTCCATTTACAATTACAAGTTCTACTGATAAAATAGATACTAGAGCAAGAGGAAGATTGGTATCTATTAAAATAGAAAATGATAGCACAGGTGAGACTTGGAGATATGGAACTTTAAGACTCGATGCTCAACCAGATGGAAGAAGATAATGGCAAAAGTAGTAGTTAGTATACCAGAACCTTCTCAAGAATATGATGTATCAAATCAAAGACAAATTTTAGAAGCTCTTGACACTTTAAAAAATCAACTTAACTTTTCTTTTCAACAAGATTTAAAAAATGAAGAAGATCAAAAGGAGTGGTTCTTAGGTGGCTAATTTTTATAAAAGTACAACATTTGATTTAACAACAGCTAATCTAACAACAGTATTAAGTATTTCTACGTCTGCTATTGCAATTGTTAAAACAGTTCAAGCAGTTCATGATACGGCTAGTAATGTGGATACTCATGTAGTTTTAAAAAAAGCAGGTGGTTCAGATATTAAAATTTCATACGAAGAACTTAACAAGGAAACACAAAACATGTTAAAAGCACCTTTAAATATGGAAGGTGGTGATGTTTTAAAAATACAAGCAGGTTCAGCAAACGAGATCACTGGACAAATAAGTTATCTTTTGATAGATAGATCTCAAGAAAATGGATAAAGATAAATTAAAACATACTCACGATAACGGCATTACTCATTCTCATGAAGGTGGTGATGTTTCACATACACATGATATACCAAAAATAGATTGTGTTACTACAACAACATACAGAAATACTAAGACTGGAGAAGTGTCTAAAGAGAAAGTAGAAGGACCTGATATTGTACAAGATGTTACAGTTCAAATTACTAACAAAGGTCTTGAAGTATTTCAGAAAGTAATGAATCAAAGTAATGGCAAACCAAAACCCTAGAGGCGGGACAGAGTTACAATTTGAATATTTAAGAAAGCATGTTGAAACAAGCTTACTTAATCAAGTAGAAATTTGTACATCGGTTCCAGGTAAAGTACCATTACATCCAACTAAGTTAAATATTCTTTGGCAAAAAAATTCTTGGGATCAACCTAATCTACACCCATGGTTTAAAGATAAATCAAATCATAATAAATATGATTGGTATGTTTTTAATTCTAATTGGAACTTTGAACAGTTTACAAAAAGATTTGATCTACCTAGAGAAAAATGTGCAGTTATTAAAAACGGTATTGAAGAAGTACAACCTATTTCTACTCAATATAAAAAAGGTGATCCTATAAAAATAGTGCATCATTGTACACCTTGGAGAGGTTTATCTGTATTGTTAGGTGCTATGCAATTAGTTAAAAATCCATTAATTAGTTTAGATGTTTATTCTTCTTGTGAAGTATATGGAAAAGATTTTGCAGAAGTTAATGACAAATCATATGAGCCTTTATATGAACAAGCAAGACAATTACCTAATGTAAATTACATTGGTTACAAACCAAATGAATATATAAAAGAAAATTTAAAAGATTATAGAATGTTTGTATACCCGAGTATTTGGGAAGAGACATCTTGTATATCGTTATTAGAATCTATGTCAGCAGGTCTATATTGTATTACAACTAACTTCGGTGCTATATATGAAACCGGGGCCGAGTTTCCAATGTATGTACCTTACTCAAATGATTACAAAAGTTTAGCTAGAAAGTTTGCTGCAGCCATAGAAGCTTCTGCAGATATGCTTCATGATTCAGGCATCCAGGATCATTTAAAGATGCAACAAAATTATGTAAATAGATTTTATGATTGGCGAGCAAAAGGACAAGCATGGACAAGATTTTTGAGAGGAGCACTAAATGCAAAATAATGAACCAATATGGTTTTCTGAAAAAAAGAAAACTAATGCTAATGAAGATACTTATCAAACTGAAAAAATAGAACAGGTAGGTTCTAATTTTAAAACTATTAACGTAGGTAATATTTTAGATAAACCAAAAGCAAAGATAATGGTTTGTACTCCTTGTCATAGTGAAGTATCTATGCATTACACTCAAGCTGTATTAAAGTTTCAATTAGACTGTATGCAACAAGGTATACTAGTTAGTTTCACATTACTTAAATCATCATTAGTTACTCAAGGTAGAAACTTATGTGTAGCAGAATTTTTAAATCATAAAGATCATTACGACTACTTATTATTTATAGACTCAGATATAGATTTTAATTCTAACACTATATACAAAATGATAGGTGCAGATAAAGATATTATTTCTTGTCCATATCCAATGAAAACATTTGATACAGATAAAATGTGGAGAAAAATAAAAGAAACTAATTTAGTTAAAACACCTGAGGATGTATTAAAAGCAGGTCATGTATTTCCTATTAAAATGGATAATCCACATGAAATGACTATGGAAAATGGAGTCATAAAAGTGACTCATGCTCCTACAGGATGTATGTTAATTAAAAGAGAAGTTATTGAAAAGATGATTAAACATCATCCAGAATTAGAGATATATCAACCAACAGTTATTAATGGTAAAGAGGTTAAAAAAGAAAACTTCTATAATTTATTTGATACATTACATGATGTAGAAACTAAGAGATATTTTGGTGAAGACTTTGGTTTCTGTCAAAGATGGACAGATATGGGTGGAGAAATATATATTTATGCTATGGATAATATAACTCACGTTGGCGATCATCAATACTGTGGTCGATTTTTTGATTTATTAGAAAACGCAAAACCTGTTGACGATAGCCAAAAAATCAAATAAAGTATTATATTTACAGGATTCTAAGCCTGCCAAACAGTACAAATATATTTAAATTATGGCGATATCACGAGGATTACAACCTAGACAATTAAGGCGGAACGGTGGAATAATGGAAGCTGTCCCGAGACAAGGATATTTTTTAGGTAAACTTGTTAAGAGTGTTAAAAAAGGTGTTAAAGGTTTAGCTAAAGGAGTTAAGAAATTTGCTAAATCTGATTTAGGTAAAGCTGCATTATTAGGCGCTGCTGCCTTTGGTATACCTGGAACACAATTTGGTGGTTTATTAGGTAGAGCTAGTATAGGTGGTGCAGCACCAAGTATCTTTGGTAAGAGTGGAGGTATTAGTGCTTTATTAAGTGGTGGTTCAAAAGGTACAGGTAAATTTTTATATTCTCCAGTTCAAGGATCAGGGGGAAAAGGTATGTTTAGTAAATTTTTAGAAGGTGGAGCAACTTTAGGAAACACATCGAAAGTATTTGGTGGGAGTAGTTTAATAGCTGGTATGTTAGCTAAAGCAGAAGAAGGTGATGATGAAGCAGTTGCAGCAACTAGAAATGTAGATGCGTTAAGAAGTTATTTAGAAAAAGGTGCGAGAAATTTAAGAGTACCTGAAAATGAAATCTCTAAATTAGTAGAAGACAATGTTGCTGAATATACTCAAGATATGACTAGAGGAATGGCTAATGGTGGTAGAATAGGTTATGCTTTTGGTACTCCAGAACAAAATGCTATACAGGCAGCCGGCATCATGGATCTACCATTAAATAAAAACCCTGCGGGAGTTACAGAATTAGACCTTAGAGAAACAGGTGGATTTATTCCTCCAGTTGGTGTAAAAGAAAAGGCAGATGACATCCCTGCGATGTTAGCAAACAATGAATTCGTATTTACAGCTGATGCTGTAAGAGGAATGGGTGACGGAAACGTTAATAAAGGTGCACAACGTATGTACGATATGATGAAAAAATTAGAAAAAGGTGGTAGAGTATAATGTCTAGTGAAACAATAACACAAATAAATCAACCACCAGAGTTTATAGAAGCAGAATCGAAACTTTATTTAGACCAATTACAAAAAGGAATTGGTGCTTTTAAAGATGCTGACTTATCAAAAGTCATGGGTGACCAGTTTATTGCAGGTCAAGATCCTTTTCAAAAAAGAGCACAAGAATTAGCAGAATCAGGTATTGGTGGTTATCAAAAATTTTTAGATGCAGCATCAGGTTTTCAAACACAAGCCGGAGAATCTGCAGCGGCAGCAGGTCAATTTGTAGGACCGGATGCATACAAAGCATTTATGTCTCCGTATCAACAAGATGTTATTAATGCGACTTTACAAGAATTTGATATTCAATCTCAAAGAGGTGTACCGGGTTTAGCTGCAAACGCAATCACTGCAGGAGCGTTTGGTGGTGGTAGAGAAGGTGTTCAGAAAGCAATTTATGGTTCTGAATCAGATAGAAATAGATCAGCAATACAATCAAATTTATTACAAAGAGGACTTGAATCAGCTAGAGCTGCAGCAGGTCAAGCCTTTGGTCAACAACAATCAATAGCTGCACAACAACAGCAACTTGCTTCAGGTCAATTAGGATTAGGTTCAGCACAACAAGGTTTCTTAGGTCAAGATGTAGGAGCCCTACAAACATTTGGTGATATTAATCAAATGCAAAAACAAAGAGAGTTAGATGCTCAGCGAGAATTATTAGTAGCACAAATGAATCAACCATTAACATCTGCACAAGCATATGGTTCAGGCATCATGGGTCTAATTTCTGGATACCCTGGAGGAACTCAACAAACAGTACAACCAACATCATCACCTAGTGCTATGCAGACAGGTATAAGTGCCGGTGCTACGTTAGCAGGTTTATATAGAGCGTTTAGACCACCAACAACAGCTTAATTATGAGTAGAATATTTAGAAGACCAATGTTTAGAAAAGGCGGATCTACTAATGATGGTATCATGACTGGTATTGTCGATAGAGAAAATCATGCTACAGATCCTTTTGTTGGTGATTTAGATCCGTTTAATGTTCCATATTCATTTGATAGTCCACAAACACCAGTTACATCACCCTATAAAGGACGAACTATACCTAGTCTAAAAGAGTTGACTACAGAAAGTAGAGAAGCTTTAATGGAAGCAGCTGGAGATAGAGGTGGATTTGATCCATTAACAAGTTTCTTATTAGCATACGGGCCAGCAGCAGCTGTAGAAAATAGAGGTGGTGGAACCATAGGTAATTTAATTGCAGCAGCAGAAAAACCGGCTGCAGCTTTAATTAAAGGAAAAGCAGAGGAAGATAAATTTCAAAGAGGTCTTAGACTTGAAGCAACAAGTGTATCCATGGCTAAAAGAAATCAAATGATTGCTGAGGAAGCAGATAGAAAATTTAAATCAGATATGGCTATGGCACAAGAAAAACTTAATAGAGATTTAAGTGTTGAAGAAAAAAAATTTTTAATTAATAAATCTATAAGAGAAGCTGAACAAGCAGCAGATCGTCAAGATAAACAAATACAATCTCAAAAAGATATTGCAGCCGCAGATAATAAAAATAGATTAGATATTGAAGCAGCTAGAAAAAAAGATGTGAATAGTATAGAGTCAAGAATAGACGCAGCAACAGAAAATTTATTAGGCTCAGGTGCGGTAAGTACTGAATATGAAGCTAGAAATAGATCAACTTGGGCGCTTCAAACAAGCGGTGATTTGATGAGAAAAGGGTACGCTGTATCTGATGAATTATTAGAAGAATCACAAGTTGTTGATACTGACAAGTTTAAAAAGAAAGCTAAAACATTAGCTAAAAAACCAGGTAATGAAGGTAAAATATTTTATTATCCAAAAGGTGACGAATACTATAGATTAGTAAAAGTAGATGGTAAGGGAGTGTTTAAACCTTTTAATAAAGATGGAAATGAAATAATTGAAGATAAGATAGTAATAGACAAAGACGTAAAAAAAGCACTAGAAGAAGATAAGAAAATAGAACCTTTTGGTAAGGCAGAGTACGAACAAAGTATACAAAAAGGCACTGACTACGTAACTCAAGATGTAAACATGCAAAATGTTGACACATCAAATATAAGGTCAACTCCTTTATCTCCAAATAAATCTGCTTACGAAAACTATTTAAGTAATTATAGAAATAGATAGGAAGCTACATGGCTGAATATAATTTAAACTCCGCAGAAAGAGATAGCGAAGTAAGTTGGTATAAAGCTCTTGGCGCAGGTTTATTATCTGGAGCTATAAAAGTTCCAGAAGGTATTGTATCACTTGGAGCAGAATTAATAGATCTTGGAGCAGATTCAGATATAGCTGCAGATGTTGAAGAATTTTTTGATAAAATAAATCCTTTTGAAGAAGTTGCTGAAGAAAGATTAATAGGTAAACTAACTGAATCTATAGTTCAAATAGGTGTTCCCGGAGGCATAGGTTTTAAAGTAGCTAATAAAGCTGCAAGAGGTTTAACTTCAAAAGCTTTAAAGGCTAGAAGAAGCGACGCATACGCTCAGTTTGGAAGAAATAGTAAAACTCCTGATCCAAATAAATTAGGAGTAGCTTTAGGAAAAGTTAGGGATCTAAACAAAAAATCAAAATATCCACGATACTCAGTTGCAGTAGGAGGTGGTGCAGTCGGTGAAATGTTTGTAGTAGATAATGATGAAATTGGTACCTTTGGAGATATGTTTGAGGGACCAACCGAATTAGATAGAAGCGAATCATATGGTAGAGAAGATGCTACCAGAAAATTAATGAACAGACTTAGATTTGGAACAGAATCTTTATTTATAACTCCTGCAGTTTATGGAGTTGGTAAGACAGCAAAACTATTAGCACAACGTGGAAAAGAATTAGCTTACAGTGAATCAGCATTTCAAAGAGCTATTGATAAATATATTAGAGCTCCTTTTCAACCTAGAGGTAAAATGACTCAGGAAATTTTTGAAAGTGAGATGTTAAAACAAGGATTAAAATCAAGAGATTCTAGAAGAGCAAATCAAATAATAACCAATATTACTAAAAGTTTAGATGGTATATTACCTACAATTCAGGAAGTTGGAGATAAAGGAACTAAATCTAATAGAGATATTTTTTTAAAAAAGATAAATGATTTATTAGTAGGTGGAGATATAGAAAAAAAAATAGACGTAGAAAAACTAGAAAGTGTTATCAAGGAACTTGATATGAAAAATGTTCCTAAAGATAAAATAAAAGATTTAGTTAAAAGTTTAGATGATGGAAGAAATGAATTTAATAGTTTAGTAGACATTTTAAAAAACACATCTAAAAATACTAAAGGTGCTACAACTGAATTTCAAAACTTATTTAACAAACGATTAAGTGGATATGCTGGAAACACATTTAAAATTTTTGAAACTAAAAGCAGTATCTTCAATGGTTTTAGAAGTTATCAACCAACAGAAGAATCTTACACAGCTGCAATACAAGTTTTTAAAGATACTCTTGGAGCAACTGAAAATCAATCAAGACAAATTATAGATAATATATTAGAACAAGCTTCTAAAATTAAAAAACCAAAAGATCTTCCTGAATTCAACTTTGTTCAAAAAACAATGGAAAAGGGTACACCTAAATTTATAGAAAGAAGTGTTGGCTTATCTGAAAAACAAGCTGGAACTTATGCACAAAAAAAAGCATTAAGAGAATTATTTGGTGAAATAAAAGATCCTAGATTTACAATAATGAATTCAATAAATAGTTTGTCTTATGTAGCCAGAACTTCTGAGATGTTTAATCAAATTGTATTAAAAAACCAAGCTGTTCAAAAAGCAGGGGGCAGAGGATTTTTTTGGGCTGATAATAAAGCAGCAGAGGCTGCTGTTAATACAAGAAAAACAGGTGTTGAAGTAATTAAGATGAGTGATGTATTAGGTGAGATAGATGGTCTTAATGGTATTACAAATCCTATTTCCAATCTTTGGACTACTAAAGAAATCGCTGAAGGAATAAAAGCATCTAATGATGTTTTATCCGGTCTTCAAGGATTTGTTAGAGGAACAAAAGAAATGAGTGGTGCAGAAAACGTTGTAAGTTGGTTTTATAGAAATTTACTTTTGTTACCAAAAGGTATTTCACAAATGTCAAAAACTATTTTTTCTATACCAACACACGTACGTAATTTTATGAGTGCAGGTGCATTTACTTCAGCCAATGGAGTTTTATTTGATGGTATAACTAATCCTAAATTATTAGGAAAAGCTTTTAAAGATGGTATAGACATATCTGCATTACTTAAACTTGGTCCAGGTTCTGCAAAAGCACAACGACAATATCAAGATTTATTAGAGTTAGGTGTAGTAAACTCACAAGTACAAATGGGAGATTTAATATCTCTATTGAAAGATACAAATGCAGGTTCAACAATGATGGGTATAGATGGACCTTTGGGTAGAATGTTTAACGGATTAAAAAAAGTAGGAAAATTTCTTCAAGATAAATATACAGCAGAAGATGATACATTTAAAATTACAAATTTTGTTGTGGAGTTAGAACGTTTAAAAACTAGAAATTTAAAAAGAATAAATAATACAAGACTAGCTAATAAACAGCCTGCTCTTTCTTTAGATGATTATAAAAAACAATTAAATTTATCTAAAAGTAAAGATGGTGTTATAGATAGAACTTCTGACTTATGGAAACTTCAAACTGAGGCCGCGCAAATTGTTAAGAATACTGTACCAAATTATGCTTATGTTGGTGATGTAGTAAAAACATCTAGACTATTACCAATAGGTAACTTCATGTCTTTCCCTTCAGAAATTATTAGAACGTCAGCTAATATTGCACAACAGGGTTTAAGAGAAATGAGACACCAATTAGGAGAAGGAGCTGTGAGAGTTAAAGGTTCAAATTTAAGTCCAACAGTTACAGAGATATTAAAAGATGGAAGTGAGAGAGTAGTTAGAAATAGTTCTTATGTAGATGGAAGTTTTGGAACTGGTTTTAAAAGATTAATGGGTATGGCAACTACTTTAACTGGTGTTCCAATTGCAGTTACAGAAGGAGCAAAAGCTTTATATGATGTTACTTCTGAAGAAATAGATGCAATGAGAAGATTCGTACCTGACTGGTCAAAAAATTCTACATTAGTTCCAATAAGATCAGATGATGGTGAATTAAGATATGTAGATTTTAGTAAAAGTAATGCATATGATGTTATGGCTAGACCATTTAGAACAGTAATAAATAATTTAATTGAAGGTGATAAAAATGATGAAACAATATTAAAAAGTTTTAGTGATGGAGTAGCAGAAGCAACTGGAGAAATAATGAATCCATTTATCTCAGAGTCTATATTTACAGAAGCAATGTTTGATTTAACTCTTAGAAATGGAAGGACAGACGAAGGTAGACTTCTTTATACTGATCAAACATCAGCGGGAGATAAACTTGCAATTCAATTTAATCATTTATCCAAAGCAATACTTCCAAACAAAATGCCTTATCAAAGATTAGTATCAGCTGCAATGGGAACAGTGACTGAACGTGGAGATGAATTAAATATTGGACCGGAACTTGCGGGTTTCATGGGACTGAGAGCTATTAAAATAGATCCATTAAGAACAATGAATTTTAAAGTAAATGAATATCAAAGAGGTATTAGAGAAGCTAGAAGAGAATTTACTGGGGGTGCTTTTGGTGTATTAAAGGGAGGACCTGTTTCAGCTGAAGAAATTATTGAAAGATACATTGCATCTAACAAAGCAAGATTTAATGTACAAAAAAATATGTTTAGAGATTTAGAAGCAGCTCAAATTTTAGATACTGGAGTTTCAGATTTAAGAACGTTATTTAAAGATAGACAAATTAGTAATACAAATTTCAATAATTTATTGAGAGGAAAATTTGATATATACTATCCTTCGGATGATATTCTAAATAAATTTAGAGAGACTTCTAAAGCACTAGGAGAATCAAATCCTTTTATAGAAGCAAGAACAGATATTAATAGTATAAAAAGAGATTTTAGAAATCTTGGACTGGATACTAGATTTAGAACTGAAAGAGCAGTTGGAGGACACATACAAGAAACAATGAATAATCAGTATGATGTTTCTTCTATTATAGATAAAATAGCTATAGATATAAGTTTGTTAAATTTAAATGATGAGTTTAATGTTAAATTAAGTGATTATATCCAACCCGCTACAACAGTTAATGCTCCACCATTACCTATACAACCAATGCCTAATGCTCAAGTATTACAGCCTCAGGCTCCAGGAAACATTACAGCTCAGGGGTTGACACCAACAGAACTTGCTTTATTATCACCAGAAGAACAACAAATACGTCTTAGACAAAGAGGATTAGCATAATGGCAAATATTTATGATATAGAACTTTTGAATTCAATTATGAATCCAAAAACTCCTAAGTTAGGTTTAGAGCCTCTATATCCTAATTTCGGTGCTCCAATGCCAATGGAGGAACCAGATATTGCACCTGAATATGGTTTAAATTTAATCGGTAATGATTTACCTTATTTAAAAGAACTTACACCAACAACAGACATGGGAGCTACGGGAATTACTCCACAACTAGCCCAAGGTATTATTACTCAATTTGATCCAGAAAGATTTCAAAATATGTTTCCTACATCAAACATTAGGCAACTAGCACCTTTAGATATGAATAGATTTCAAGGTGTAAGTAACATGAGTATAATAGATGAGACAACTAACGATGAACAAGATGAAGAGTACATAGATTTAGTTGAAAAACCAAATAATAAATTTGGTGGTCTTATGGATTTGATAGGTAATATTGCAATACCAGGTTATGGTTTCTTTAAAAGTATGGCCAAAGGTGGGTTAGAAGGATTAAGAGGATTTGGAAGAAAAATAGGTCAATCTGATTTTGCTCAGTCAAGAACTGGAACAGAATATGCTATGAGAAGAAGAGAACGAAAACAAGCTGACAGAGCACAAGAAGCTATGCCGGATGTTTATAGAAGTGCTAAAGAACAAGGTTTTACAAATGATAGAGGTGGTTTTAGTACATCACGTGCAGACAGAGCGGGCACATCATTAGGTAGTGGTCAGTTCTCATCTAAACGAAGCACCGGTAGACAAGGTTACTAATGTCAAAAAATTCTGCACTAGATAGAATAGAATCTCACGAAAAACTTTGTCGTATCATGCAAAAACAAACTCACGATAAAATTCATAGAATAGAAAATCAAATAAACAGAATAGAAAAAATATTCTTAGTAGCAGCCGGTGCATTAATGTCAGCAATGGCTGGTATTATACTTGTACTATTACAAAAACTTTAATTTTTTTGGGAGGTTGGGCACTCAGCTGCCGGGATTGATTATAGTGGGGACTATAGTCACTATATCCATTCTCTAAAATCTTCATCCATAATTGTATTAGCAATATTAACTTTATTACGTAAAGCTTTTACAATTCTTTCATCAATAGTATCTTGACTCATAATATCAATGTAAGTCATTTTTTGTGTTTGACCAATACGATCAATACGTGCTTCTGATTGCTGACGTTTTTCTAGGTCATAACCGTTTGAGAAATAAACCATATTACTACCTGCAGTTAATGTAATACCATAACCACCTGTATGAGTAGTACCTACAAAAAATCTACAGTTATCATCTGTTTGAAATTTTTTAATATTAGCTGATCTAGTATCGGTATCTGTTGCACCATAATAATCTACAACAGAATCTTCTCCATATACTTTTTTAATCTCTTCAATAATTCTTCTTACATCATGAGTATAGTGAGACCATATAATAGTTTTACCTTCTACGTTCTCAAGTATATTCATCAACTCACCTAGTCTAGCACAAGGTAAATTTTTTATAGTACCATCATCTGCAGTGAAGTGACCACAAGTAATTTGATGTAGTCTCATTAACTGAGTCATAACAGTTGCTGAAGATTGCATTTTACCATCAAGAAATGCAATAGCTTCTTGTTTCATTTGTTTATAAACTTTTTTCTGTTCTGGTGTAAGTTCAACATAATGTTTAACAAAAGTTTTTTCTGGTAAATCTAAACAGTCTTGTTTTAATATTCTTTTAGAAAAAGGTTTTATCTTATCAGATAACTCACCAAGATTTCTATAGCCTACAACTATTTCAACACGTCTACCTTGTACTTCAATTTTTTTACAGATTGCATATCTTGCTCTAAATATCCAATAAGAGTCATGACCTAGTAACCATGGATCTAAAAATTGACATTGACTAAATAAATCTAATGGTGATTTAGTTACAGGAGAACCTGTTAATATTCTTCTATACTTAGCATTATCTCTTAATGATAAAATATTTTTAGTTCTATTAGATGTTGGAGTCTTAATTGTAGTAGACTCATCAATTGCAATCATTGCTTTATGACAAGATAAAAATTTATTAGCAAACTCTGTACCATTACCAGATGAAAAAGCTTCGACATTCATAATTAAAATATGAAAGTCAGTTCCTGTTTCAAACAAAGTATTTAATACTTGTTTTTGTTTTGAAGATTTATCTGATGTTTTCCATAGCACCATCTTTTTTTCGATATGATCAGGTAAATGCACAGGCACTTCCTGATCATACCAGTTCTTATAAACACCTTTAGGTGCAATAAGAAGGAGGCCATTTATCTGGCCTTTATCATATAACATTGCGGCATTATCTAATAATACCTTTGATTTACCTGTACCCATTTCCATGAAGTACGCAAAATTTTCTTTATCCCAAGATGCTTCTAATGCATCTAATTGATGTTGATAAGGCTTAGTTTTAAATTTATAATTCATAATATATACTCTGTTTACTTTTCTTTCTAATTACTATAATAGTTACGAAAAAGAAAAAGTCAATGAGCAAAGTTTATTTAACACAAGAAATACCAGGAAGTTCAATTGGACAACCAAAATATAACGTTTTGGGTGCACAAAAGTTTGGACAAATTGTCACACTTCTGCCAGAAAAAAGTCAAATTATTTTATCACCTGGTCCACTAATTCATAAATTAAGAACGTTATTAAAAGATTATACAACCGATGATTACTTATTATTATCAGGAGATCCTGCAATTATTGGTGTAGTTTGTTCTGTTGTGTCTGATGTTACAAATGGAAAATACAATTTATTAAAATGGGATAGACAAGAAAAAACTTATTATCCAATTGAAGTAAATATTTTTCACAAATAGACTTGACAAAAGATCGAATCGATCTTATTTATATCACCATGAAAGTAAAACTAAAATCAATCAAAGGAGTTATATAATGTTAATTGATATGCGTAAAGACGCACCTGATCAAGCTAAAACTATTGATCCAGATGCTCTTTCTACAGAAGTAGAAAAACTACAGGGAATACAAAAACAAATAAAAGATTTGGAAGATAGAGTTAAAGATCTTAAAGAAGATGAAAAACACTTTAGCTGTATGGTTATTCCAAAATTAATGGGAGACATGAACTTAGCTAGTTTAAAACTAAAAGATGGTTCAGAGTTAACTGTTAAAAAAATTTATAGTGCCTCAATGAAAGCTGATAAAAAAGCTGAGGCGATACACTGGCTTCGAGACAATGGCTTAGGCGATATAGTAAAAAATAATATTATTGTATCGTTTGGTCAAGGCGAAGATAACAAGGCTGTCGATTACGCTGGCCTTGCGAGGTCGAATGGGTTTGAACCTATCCAAGAGGAGAAAGTTCACCCATCGACACTCAAAGTAGTTATGAAGGAATGGAAAGACAAAGGTCAAGAAGTTCCTGCAGAACTATTCAATACGTTCGATGGAAATCAAACGTATTTAAAAAATAAAAAATAAACTAATAACTAAATATAAGGAGTTATATATGGCTAATACAGCTATTGAGAAGAAGAACAGTGCAGGCGCACTGGCAACTATCAGTCTTAGAAGTGATTCTGGGAAAGGTAGTGAAGAAATAAAATCGGACGATATGTCAACACCGATTTTAAAAATCCTACATCAACTATCGCCTGAATGTAATAAGAGCAATGCAAAGTACGTCGAAGGTTCTCAACCGGGTATGATCTATGCAAAAGGTCTTGGCACATTAATAGATGGTGATAAAGGTGTGGATATATTAATTGCACACGTGCAAACAAGATATCCAGAATGGCAAGAGATGGGAGACACAGCGGCTCCTCCTGTCATGACTCACTTATCTGTTCCTGAAGATGCAAAGGAAGAAAGAAATGGTAAGTGGAGATTATCAAA
>Ga0315320_10000575_pt1 | contig 30242 bp, 21 predicted proteins | sample M140m21515metaG_FD_203458 | JGI IMG/M metagenome (GOLD analysis project Ga0315320, IMG submission 203458) | Ammonia-oxidizing marine archaeal communities from Monterey Bay, California, United States - M1 40m 21515 | ecosystem: Environmental > Aquatic > Marine > Coastal | place: USA: California... | reverse complement strand
CCAGTTTATCGAGAGGTTCAAGCATCGTCCACTTCTGATCGGCCAGCCTTGAGGGCGATGTTTGGGTGTTTTCGGCAAGTAGATGACTAACCGTTGGTTGTGTTCCCAACTGCCCAGGGTATTGATCCAAGTAAAAAATCTCTGCAGGGGTTGAGTTGAGTTGCGGGAGAGCGAAACTTCTCACACACTAGAAGGTTCACATTGATGTGATGGTATTTCCCAAGAATTGAGACGCTCGAATGATATTAAGACTCCTGTGCATCGGTCTGTTTACCTGCCTAGTCTGCGGCGCCAGTAGTTGGGCTGAGAACTGGCCTGCTTGGCGGGGTGCCGATCGCACTGACGTGTCAACGGAAACTGGGCTTCTCAGTGAGTGGCCTGAAAAGGGGCCGGAGCTAGCTTGGCTATCGAAGAAGTGTGGAGTTGGCTACGCGGGTTTTGCTGTGGTCGACGATAGTGTGTACACGATGGGTGCTTACAAGAATGACGAGCGTCTGGTTTGCCTCGACGCAGCAACTGGGGATGTTCGTTGGAGGATGGTGATGACTGATGCCGTCCTTGAGAACGGATGGGGCGATGGTCCCAGAGGTACACCCACAGTTGATGGAGAGTTCGTCTATGCGATGGCGGGAAATGGAACGGTCGTTTGTGCCAAAGCTGCGAGTGGTGATTTGGTTTGGAAAATCAGCATGCAGGATTTGGGAGGTAAAGTTCCGTATTGGGGATATTCCGAATCGGTATTGGTCGATGGCGATCAGCTGATCTGCACGCCTGGAGGTGACGATGGCGCGTTGGTCGCGATTAATAAGCTCACTGGAAAAAAGATTTGGCAATCAAAAGATTTTACCGATCCAGCGGATTACTCTTCGGTCATCGTTGCCGAGCATGATGATGTGAAACAGTACATTCAGTTGACACAGAAGACATTAGTTGGCATTGCTGCCAACGACGGTCGTGTGCTGTGGAGTTATCCTTGGCCCGGTCGCATTGCAGTGGTGCCTACACCCATTTTTCGTGGCGGAAAAGTCTATGTCGCTTGCGGTTATGGCGTCGGTTGTGGTCTTGTGAAGTTGACGGATGGTGCGGCCGAAGAAGTTTACGAAAATAAAGTCATGAAGAATCATCACGGAGGTGTAATTCTTGTTGGTGACTATCTTTATGGTTATTCCGATGGCTTGGGCTGGGTCTGTCAGAACTTTGAGACTGGTGAACAGGTCTGGGCAGAGAAGAAAGCGTTGGGGAAAGGAGCGATCGCTTGTGCTGATGGAATGCTCTATTGTGTCGATGAAGGCAGCGGTGAAGTGGTCTTGATTGAAGCAAGCCCCGAAGGTTGGAATGAAAAAGGCAGGTTCAAATTGGATCCTCAGTCAGAGTACCGTAGCCCACGTGGAAAAATCTGGACTCACCCAACGATTGCCAATGGCAAGCTGTATTTGCGTGACCAGGAAATCGTCTACTGTTTCGATATCAAGAAGTAGTGACTCGCTCTTACGCGTGGTACGCTTGCAGCGAAAGAAGGCAAGTTCTTTTGCCAGCCGCATCTTGGTGCTGGCTGTTGGTTAGTAGTCTGCTACGAAAGGATCACACGAACAGTTGTTCCAGGGGGCCAGTTTGCGACATGCCGTTTTTTTGCAGAGTCAGATCAAGATTGCCGTAGTGTTCAATGGGATTTCCAAACGCGTTCAGCCACGTTGTCCACCAATTTCCGATCGTGCGATGGCCATCGTGCCCGTAACTGGGGTATTGCAGGTAGCGTCCCGCGATGCTGAGCCGTCCGCCGTTTCCACCTATCACGACGTAAGGCCACTCGTTTAGATTGCCGTGGTGTTCGTTCCCTGAGTCACTCAGGTAGATGATGGAAGTGTTGTCTAGCAGCGTGCCGTCTGCTTCCGGAACTGCCTTCAATTGAGCTGCCAGGTCAGCCAGTAATTCCATGTGGTGCAAGCGGATGATGTCGCGGGCTTCCTCAGGGGATTTACCGTTGCATGTCTCCTTATGACCGATTCCATGCACTGTCTTTTCTGACAGCCCCAATTGGGCGTAGCTGGTGCTGATATTGTCGAGTCTCAGCGTGACGACATTGGTGATGCCGGAGATCAATGCGGCGGCGGTAAGGTCGACATGTGCCTGCTGACGAATGGTGTTCTGCTTTGCAGAAAAACGTTCGCTGTATTCTGGTGCTGAATCACGGATTTGGTCGGACATTGACGCGAGTCGTTGGCGGCGGAGTTTCAACTCTTCGAAGGCATTTAGGTAGTGCCCCATCTTCTCACGTTCATTTGCAGGTAGACTCTGGTTCAGATTGCCAATGTCGCGGACCATGAAGTCCAGCAGGTTCGACTTCAGATCGTACTGCATTTGAGCTTTCGCATCGGCTGAAAGAGCACTGCCGAAAAGCTGCTGATAGGCAATGTCCGGACTCGCCTGGAATGGTAATTCCCGGCCGGGAGCGACTGCTGTGATTCCCGGGTAAAGCGTGCCCTCGATTTCCTTGCTCATCACCTTGCCTCGCAGTGCGAGGCCAACGTGTTGAAACGGAGATGGAAACAATCGAGCCAATTCTGCATCAGCGGTGGCTCGCAACAATACACCTGAGTTGTGCTCGCCACCTGTCTTGTAGACACCCATTGCACCGAACCAACTGGAGTGACCCGGACGGCACATCTTTCCCGACAGTCCTTGAATAATCGCCACCTGGTCTTTGAAGGGTTCCAGCGGCTTGAGGGTGGCAGGAAGATTGTGCTCAGCCAGTGATTCGTTGACCATCAAAGATTTGTCGTCAATGGAAGCTTTGAGCGTTGGTGGTTCAAGCCGTTCAGGAATGATGCCACTTGATTTCATCACAAATACGAATCGGTGCGGCATTTTTGAACGCTCGATTCCTGCTGCTTCCAGCTTAAAGCGTTGCAACATCGGTTGCAGTAATAAACTGCTTGAACCGACTGCTGTTGTTCTCAGGAACTGTCTTCGTGTGCTGTTCATGGTTTATTGCTGTTGCTTACGTAGTTGCGATGCCAAGGGTGGAACGCTCGTGGAAGATGCGGCCGCAGTTTGCTGTTGAGGTAGTGACTTGCGATACAAAAATGAGTCAGACGTGAGCAGTGAGATTACCAAGGCACGAAAACTGCCACCAGACTGTTCATACGCCCTGTCCGCATTGATCAGTGTTTGGGCGTCACTTGGCATCTCATTGCGACCCATCCAGTAGCGGAATGCGTGTCGCACAAACGATTGTCGTACGCGAGTTGACTTTGCCAATCGATGCATCAGGTCCAATGGGTTTGAGACGTCGCCATCAAGTTCCCCATCACCTGTTCCTACCAGTTCTCCTGTTGAATCAACGGGTTTGCTTTCTCCTTTGGCAATCAGTTTTTCGTCCTTGCGATGTCTCCCAAAATCATCGAACGATTCAAACGGCATGCCAAGTGGATTCATTTTGACATGGCATCGCCAGCAATCTTCGTGACGTGTGACTGTGAATCGTTCACGGAGCGTCTTGTGATGGTCTTCGGGAATGGAGGCATCTACCGTGATGGGTAACTCGGGGACGGTGTCAGCAAGTAACCGTTCGCGGATCCATTTGCCGCGACGCACCGGGTCGTTGTCAAGGTTCAACGAGTGTGCGATTAACCACGCTGGATGCATCAGAATCCCGATTCGTTTCCCTGGTGCAAGAGAAAACGGCTGTGTGACGGGGAAGCTGAAGGATTTTTCATCGAGATTGTAAGTGTGGATGTAATCCCGGCCACTCGAGCGTGTGCCGCCAAGTGGCATGTGGCTGATGCCAGCCACGTCACATTGCTCCAGATACTTCATCCACCGTTTTGTAACGTTGCCATTGGCATGCCGGAAAATCTTGTGAATGCTCCGGACGTGCGTCATGTGTTCTTCAGGGACTTTGTATGGGAATTCACGCCATGGTTTGTCCTTGTAGTAGTCGTAGAATTCCTGCAACGCATCGTGGATTTCGCGTTCGTGGTCATTGTCGCCTGAGTGGGAAACAAAGTACTGCTCGGTTGTTAAAAGTGCTGCGAGGACATTCTTATCCTGTTTTACATGGTGCATTACCAGGGTGTCTGCGTCTTCGACCAGTCGCTCGGGGACTTTGCGGTAATCCTTTCCAAATCGCGCAGTGTCTTTGAATACCCCCGGGGCAGCGTTGTATCCGAAAAACTCGTGGAAGAATCGCAGGATACGTGGCTTCGGAATCTTTGGGTCGTCCCAATACCTTTCCACTTCACGCTTCACATCTTTCGACTTCTTGAGTTTGCCACTGATCGCCGATAAGAGAAGTACGTCATCCGGTTTTTGGTCGGTCAACGCGTATGCAATCGAAAATGCAAGATTCGCGGGGGACAAGATGCGACGACCATGTTCATCCGTGGGACCTTGCCCCAGTTCTGTGCGATAAACAGCAGGAGGACTTACGGCGATCGCGAGCAGGGTCGTGCGCAGACCTTCTGCGTTGCCACCTTTGGCGGTGCATTCCCGGCATAGTTGGCTGAATTTCTCGATCTCTGCTTCCGTCGGATTACGCTCGATGACCCACAGGAACATGCGAATGATTGCGGTTTGAATTTGTTGTTCAGTAGGGACTGTACTGCTCAACAGAATCTCTTTGAATTCCGGAGGAGTCGCCGGAAAGCGAGGCCTGATGGGATTCCCCTTTTTGTCCTTCGGTAATTGCTCCTCAGGGATTGGCCCCTCACGAGCGACACGTGTTTCGTGCAAGGCTTGTGCGAGGTGGCGGTCAACAAGGGTTTCGGCATTGCGAAGCATCGTCGAAAGTGTTGCGGAATCAGCCATTGTGATCGCGGCGAAATCTTTCAGTCCGGCTTTGTCTTCGATCGTGAAGGGTTGCTTTAGTTTGGTCAGTTCATTGCTCGGGCCGCCATTCTGCCCTGCTCGGAAACCCATGCCGCGATTCGTCATCGAATCAAACATGGTGGGGCTCTTCTTCCAAAGCCGTGACGGTGACCAAGCGGCTTCGCTGACTGATCCATCGAACAAGCTTGTGTGTTCAACATAGTTCCCGTATTCCGGATAGAGCATCTTTTGACGCCATTCCCGGATGATGTTAGAGCCCTGGAGTTGTTTCTGGAGCCAAGTAATTAAGGACTTTTTTTCGGTAACGCTGAACGCCTCGGCTTGGTTCGGAGGCATTTGATTGGTCGCCACAACATGGAACACATTTTCCCAGTGTTCGCGTCCACTTTCCGTTTCGTTGCTGTTCAGGCTCTCAAGCGTGAAATTGCCAGATGATTCTGACCCTGAATGACACTCAGAGCAGTGGGCCTTGAGCAGTCTGGTGACGAGTGGTTTTGTTAGCGGGGCCTTGCCTGCGACAGGGATAGGATTAGGGGATTGCGCAACGCAAATGCTAGGACTTTGGTCAAGCCAACAAAACAACAGCAGCGGCAGTACAAGGCGTCGACGGTGCATGTCTTAGGAACTGATTCTAGGTATCTGGTGAAGCGTTCAGGAGCGAGATAACCGATCCTTGATACGTATTAGACGTCCGGGGCTTGTGGGTTTCAAGCTGAACAAGGGTGCTTCAGCGAGGGGCGATCCTGGTCAGATTGATCGATTCAATGAACTGCTGCCCCGGTTTCGAAGTCAGGATGACCTTCTGGTTTGTGTCGCGGTCAATCAACGTGATCTCAAACGTTGCAAGCTTGGCCCATTCCAGTGTTTTGCCCTCCTGATTTTTGAAGTCACGACGGGTGATCAGGATTTCCTGAGGGTGCTCTCCCTCGATTCCCTTTGTATAAACAAAGTCACCCAAGTTGTTTTCCTGACTTAGAAATTTGCTTCCGGCGTTCAAACGCAATGCCAATCGTTTACCTTGGGGATTGATTCTGATTGACAGTTGATTGTTATTGGAGCGATCAAGATCTGGAGTCTGGAACTTGTAAGTTTTGATACTGCGTTGATCCCGACTGGACCAGTCTCCAGTGCCCTGCTTGAAGTCCTCGAATACAACACGAGTTTTCGGAAGTTGAGACAGTTGCTTCAGATCCACCGTTTCCGGGACCAGAGAATGTTCCAGCGAGTTCAAGGCAAAGGTTGCGGCTTCTTCCCGTTCCAGTTGCACAGGAGTTTGTAGTCGGTATCGACATAGTGCGAACACGTATATCGGCAGGTTTTCATGGACAGGTAGCTCGGCTGACCATGTGCCATCCTTGGGTTCCGCATCGGAGCGGTTCCAGAACCGTGTGCGACTGTTTGGATCGTAGCTGTAGTAAATCTCTGTTGCTAATAATCTTACCGAGTCCGCTGGTGTGACTGTGAAGGTCGCAGCGTCACCATGGAGGGTGAAAGTAGATGGTGGCGTGATGGGAATGTTCTGATCGATTTTCCTGAGGTACTGGTCAAACCACTGATTCAGCAACACCCACTGCTCTGGTCCGGGGCCGTGGTTCTGGTGCATGTTGGTACTGACGCGCCAGTTGGGGTGCTTCAGAAGATCCATGGATTGGTAGATGCGATCGAACGCGGAGTGGAAATCGTTCGATGAACTGATGAAAAGAACGGGACATTTGACAAATGGCCAATAGGCACTTGCATCGATGGTCTTGCTGTAGAGATCTGTGTCTTTGAAATGAGCTTTGATGCTGCTACCGCGGACACCACCAGGAAAGTCTATGTGTTTGAAACCGGTGCCTCCAACAAAAGGAACCACCGCTTTGAGCCTTATGTCTATGGCTGTCAACGCTGTGATCATCCCACCCATCGAGAAACCTGAAAAACCAAGTTTTGATGCGTCGACTTCGGGTTGTTGCTCCAGGAAAGTAATGGCTCGGCGTGCCGCGACTGCCAACAAAAACCAGTTTGCGTTCCGGGGACTGGGAACCGGGTCGATCGAAAACTCATCCGGCTGTAAATTACGTTTCCATCCCTTACGCAACGCTTTTGAGTAGAATCGAGGGCCTTGTGTTGGATCAACCTTTCCCCAGTCGGTGTTGGTGTCGATGTCGCTTTCCATCGGTCGGCCCAGCCAATTGATGTCGACGGTTGCGAAGCCTTGGCTGGCGAAGTATCGACCACGGTTACGTTCGGCTCGCTGTCCACCACCATGGCTCCAGACAAAGCCGGCGTTCTTTTTTTCGTTGTCTGGGAATGAATAATACGCGGCGATGCGGGACTCCATTCCCTTGAACGTGCCGACTCTAAATGTGACGTATCGAGTCACGATCCCATCCGCGTTCCATTCTTTGATGACTTTTACATCCAGCGGTTCCACGCGGGCGTCGTACTCATCCCACAGGGCCAGTGCATCTTGGGGAACGTCACTCGCTGTCTTGTAGGGCTGGAATGTTTCATTCCCACAAAGGGACAGGCTGAGCAGGTTGATGAATAAGCCGATTCGGAGCAGTTGCATGAGGTTCTCGGGAGATTTTAATATTTTGCTGATTACTGAGCAATTTTTCTGATTACTGAGCAGGTTGTTTTTTGGACGCCGTTGTGTCGCTGGCCCAGCCATGGCCAGTGGGAATGACCTTTGTTTGACCGCCGATTTCTGGGATTTTTCCAAGTGGTGCGAGCGTTTTTTTCCAAGCCGCATGTTGGGCCGCCATCTTACGCACGATCTGCGGGTGTTCGTCTGCAACGTTGGTCTCTTCACGGGGATCAGAAACTAGGTTGAAAAGTTGCCATGCATCTTTTTCGTACTTCTTGTAAAGTCGCCAATCTTTCCATCGGGTCGCAATCAAGTGTCTGCGTTCTGCATCACCTGGCTCATTGTTGAGCCAGAATAAGTACTCATGAGGATCACCCGTTGCATCACCACTCAGGTACGGAATCAAATCGACACCATCGCAGTGGTCTGGTTTTTTTGCGCCGACAAGTGAGGCGGCTGTCGAATAAAAGTCAAAGTTGGCAACTAGCCCGTCAAATTGTTTACCCTCAGGCAACGTTCCTGGCATTGAAAATATTGTCGGCACGCGGACCCAGCCTTCTTTTTGTGTTCCAGCCCCTTTTCCGCCTGTGTACGGGGCAGAAGATCCTCCCTCGCTACCATTAGCGCCATTGTCACTCGAGAAAATTACAAGGGTGCTCTCTCGCAGGTTATTCTTTTTCAATGCCTTGATGAGTTTGCCAACTTGGTCATCCACTGAAACAATCGCGCCGGCAAGTTTGCGTCTCTTGCCTTTGGCCGTTGTTCTTTTGATGAGGCGTTCCGGGGATTCAATGCTGGGAGAGTGAACCGCCTCTGGTGACCAGTAGAGAAAGAACGGCTCGTCTTTGTAGATGTCGACGAAATCCGTCATCATGTCGCCGTCGTAGTCGGTCAACCACTGGGTTTCACCTGATTCGTTGATGCAAAAATACTTGGACTTGCCACCTTTTCGTTTGACGGCTGCCGCTAAAGTGGGTGGCAGTTTTGCGATCTCTTGCTTTGTGTATGTTTTTTTCGGTGGGTTACGAGCGACCTTGGTGAATCCAGTGAACAGGGGGCCCTGCTTGCGAGTCCCGATATCCCATTTTCCGATTTGTCCGGTCACGTAACCTTCGCTCCGCAGGAAGTGGGCAATCGTAGGCCGGTCCGACGGAATTGGTAGACCTCGAGACATGCCGTATTTGCCAAAACGTTGTCCATACTGGCCCATCATCAAGCTGCAGCGACTGGGACAACACGGTGGGTTCGTGATGTACGACGCTGTGCATCGCACACCCTCGGCGGCCAACTGGTCGATGTTCGGAGTTGGGATGTCTTTGCAACCATAAGAACCAATGTCGCCGTAGCCTAAATCATCGATATAGATCAGGACGATATTGGGCCTTTTCTCCTCAGCCGAAGTTCCCGCTTCATTCGCCTGCAGTGCTTTGGAAGAACCCAGTGAGATCGACAAGAAGAGAAGTGTGGAAAGCAGGAACTTGAGCGATTTCATGTTTTGAAAATCCTGGCTGGTGTGAGGCCGTTCTTGACTTAGAAAGCCTAGCTTAGTGTGTTGGTGAGTTTTGGATTGGATTGGATTGGATCCGCAAATTTCGCAGGCAACTGAAATGGGTTGCCCGTGATTTGTTCGGTACGGCCATCCTCATGCAAGAAGGAAATCGCAGGTGGGAAAGGAATGGTTGGAAGCGGGTAATCGTAGATCCCAATGGGTCGCGAATCCAACTGGTAGTGCGGCCAGTTACCCGGGGTCACGCAAAGGCCAGTGATGGTTCTCTACAGGAGTTGAAGTTATGAAGTTAACTCGGAGCCACGTACAACTTTAATCATATCAGTCAGTGGCGACCGGACGGGGGCAGGAATTCCCTGCAAACAATGTTGATTCAACGCGAATAATTGGTAGTCGCAGATTCTGGCTGCCCGCAGAGCGGAAATCGTGGCGGTGATGCGGGCAAGAAAGCGGATCAGTATTGAGTATTCAGTTGTGCCGTATCGTTCAAAATGGGCGTTCGTGAAAGCGGTGCTGGTTTTCCTGAAATCGGTTTGTTTGTTTGTTATGTTTTAGGACTGGCCGTGTTTTCCTTTCCGCGATTCAAGAAACTGCATGATGATAACGAAACGATTATCGATACCTACCGTGCTCGCAATGTTACTTGCGATCTGTTCGACATTTGCCAATCACTCTGCTGCCGAGGCTGATGATACGGCATCTCAGGGCAAGCCTGCTGACATGTCCAAACCGGTGCAGGTTTACATTCTGATGGGCCAGTCCAACATGCTTAATTTCGGGAAGGTCAAAGGTGGTGACGGATCGCTCGAAACTGCTGTGAAAGAAAAAAGTCTGTACCCCTATTTGATTGACGATGAAGGAGATTGGATCGTGCGGGGAGATGTTCGTAACGTTCGCGTGATGGGTAGCGGGACGGGGGGAATGCGAGAGTTCAATAATGAGTGGATGACCATCAGTGGGAATGTTGGGGTGGAAATTGGTATTGGGCACGCCGTTGGTGATGTAACAGATGCACCAGTGATGATTTTGAAAAGTGCGATTGGAAATCGTGCATTGGGATGGGACTTGTTGCCACCAGGTAGTAAAGGATACGAGTTCACAGATTCCAAAGGAAAGACTTGGGTGCATCCGGGTTACAAGGGATCACCCGAGCGTTGGGAGAAAGGAACTGAGCCCAAGAAGATCGGTTGGTATGCCGGAATGCAATATGATGGCGACGTCGCCCGAGCAAAAAAAGTGCTCAGTGATCTCGATAAGTATTATCCGGGGGCCAATGGCTATGAGGTTGCAGGATTTTTCTGGTGGCAGGGTGATCGGGATAGTCGTAGTGAAGCGCTATCCAGCCGCTATGAACAAAACCTTGTGCATCTGGTCAAGCAGTTGCGGAAAGAATTCGATGCCCCGAATGCAAACTTTGTTTGTGCCTCCTTGGGACAGTCGGAAAAAGGTGACACCAACGGTGGTGGCAAAATTCTCGATGCGGTCCTTGCGGTCGATGGAGCATCAGGGAAATATCCGGAATTCAAGGGCAATGTTGCTGGCGTCTATACGCACCCACTTTCCAAAGGCAGTAGCTCAGGAAGTCATTACGGTGGGAATGCAGAAACCTACATGAACATTGGTGAGGCGATGGGCAAATCCATGGTCAAACTGATGAAGAGTAAGTAATCCGCCACATCGTTGCTGACTAAACGCAGGTCCCGTTACCCGCATGGTGGTGGATATGGAAACTTGTGGCTGAGTACGTTGCATGTTTGAGACGCACTGACGCCTCGCTCATCGGAAGTAATCCGGATCATCATTGATTCGCTGCTCTAGCTGACAGCGAGTGGTGGGGCGTGGGGCCGGTTGGTGAGGCGTGTGTCAGGCAAGGACTTGCTTGACCACTTCACCGTAGACATCGGTGAGTCGAAAATCACGGCCAGCGTACCGGTAGGTCAGCTTTTCGTGATTGATTCCCAGTAGATGCAGAATCGTGGCATGCAGATCATGCATGTGGACTTTGTTCTCCTGAGCGTAGTACCCAAAGTCGTCGGTCGAACCATGGCTGTATCCGGCCTTGATACCAGCTCCGCTAAGCCAGACGGTAAAGCCGGCGGGGTTGTGATCGCGTCCATCGGTCCCCTGAGCAACGGGAGTACGGCCGAACTCCGTACCCCAAACTACGAGAGTATCCTCGAGTAGCCCGCGTTGTTTGAGGTCAGTCAGTAATCCCGAAATTGGCTGATCTACGGACAAAGCATTCTTCGTGTGTCCTTTCACCAGGCCACCATGCTGGTCCCACACGTACGGGGTGCTGACTTGCAGGTAGCGAACCCCGGCTTCACAAAAGCGACGTGCCAGCAGACAACGGTGTGCGAAGTCGGATGTCGGTTCTTGGTCCAATCCGTAAAGCTCGCGAGTCGCCTTGGACTCGTTGCTGATATCGATCAAGTCCGGAGCGAGGTTTTGCATTCGGAATGCCATCTCATAGCTGCGGATCACGGCATCAATTTGGGGATGCTGGTTTTGGGTAAAGTGCTTCCTGTTGAGCTGTTGCAACATTTGTAGTTGTCGTTGTTGTTCACTCAGTTCGACGGTCGGGTTTTTGAGAAAGCGGATGGTTGCATCGGCGGTCTTGCTACCGGAATGCCCCAAGGTGGTTGCCTGGTGGTGAGCCGGCAAAAACGCGGACCCGTAGTTTCTTGCACCACCGTGACCTGCGGGTGGAGTGATGCTGACAAAGCCGGGAAGATTCTCGTTCTCGGTGCCCAGTCCATAGCTGACCCACGAGCCCAGTGACGGCCGCAGCAGATTGTCGTTTCCCGTATGGATCATGGCAACGGCTTGCCCATGGGATGTGCCTCGCGTGTGCATTGACTTGATGAAGCACAGGTCGTCGGCGTGCTTGGTAAGGTGTGGCCACAGGTCGCTTATCCACGCGCCACTTTCGCCGTGTTGTTGAAAATTCCAAGTGGTGTCGAGGACGCGACCGTTTCTCTTGTTCTCTTTCAATTTGTCTTTAAGTGCGATGTCAAGCGTGTCCAAACCTTTGAATGGCAGATCCTTGCCATCGTATTGCTTTAGCATCGGTTTGGGATCGAATGAATCGACTTGCGATACCCCACCATGCATGAATAGAAAAATGACCCGTTTCGCTTTGGGAGTGTGATGTAGGGTTTGGGTGGACAATGTCGGATCAGCAGCCGCAGCAATTTGCTGTGACAACGCATGAAAAGCTACTGCGCCAAAACCGCAGCCTGCGGTGTGTAGCCAGTGGCGACGTGTGTGTGGAATCGAAAAATTTTCGCATTGTTTCATGGCTTGGTACTTTTTGCAGATGCTCAGCTAATCTTGTCAATCAACAAATCGAAACTCGGTTGAGCTGAACAGGATTTGGACGAACGATGCGACTGCTTCCTGTTCCGATTTCCCATCTTTGGTCAGCCCGTCAATGTATGTTCTAGCTCGGGTAATGTCGTCTTGATCGGCACTGCGGATGAGGATTCGTTGATACGTATCGTCAATCAGTCGATCCATTTCGTCATGGTCTTTGCAAAGTTTTGTGCTCATTGCCTGGCACATGTCCCGCATGAATTTTGAGTTCATCATGAACAGAGCCTGTGCGGGCACCGTGGTTTCAGATCGTGTTCCGGTGACCAGGTCAGGATTGGGCAGGTCAAAGATAGCCAGTGACGGTGGAACTGCACCGCGGATGACGGGCATGTAAACACTGCGTCGGCGAAGGTCGCCTGTTTTAGCAAGTGATGGATCGCGTTTCCCGCTTGTTTGAATGGCGTACATTCCCAGGGCGCCAACAGCGGATTCTTGTGGTTCCCTGCGTAGTTCACCGGCAATCGCAAGAATTGAATCGCGGAGCGTTTCCGCACGGACTGGACGACAATTTTGACGACGAAGGTATCGATTTTCCGGATCGCTTGACGAAACCATGCTCGAGTTTTGCTGGTAGGTCTTTGATTGGATGATTTTGCGAACAAGCGATTTTACAGACCATCTTCCGTCGATGAAGTTTTTGGCAAGAAAGTCAAGCAATTCTGGATGAGTGGGGGAAGTCCCGCGGATGCCGAAGTTGTCGGTGGTGCTGACAATTCCTCGACCGAATAATTGCTGCCACACTCGGTTTGCCATCACACGTGGAGTCAGAGGATTTTCAGGTGATGTCAGCCACTTGGCTAATTCAATTCGCCCTGACTGACCTGCAGCGATATCCGGTTTCGCGTCATCAGCGCCGCTTGCGACCTGCAGAAAACCACGGGGTGCGACGGACCCTCGGTTGTTCGCTTCTCCACGAATGCGAATTTGCACATCGCCTAGCCGCTCTCCTGTGTGATCAGCTGCCGCCATCGCTTTTGCGATTTTGGGTTGGTTGTTTTCGAGCTCTTTGAACTCTCTCTGCAGGCGTTCCGTTTCTGCAAGCAGAAGCTTCAATTTCCCGGCTTGATCAGTGGTCGGTAACGCTTCGGTGGGGACGATTTGTACCGCATCCGCAATGACAGGGGCATTTGTGTCACTGTTGCTTAGTTCAATTGTTGCAAAAACAGATCCATGTTTTGCTGTGTCAGAAGACTTTTCGTTCGGGCTGGCTGCAAATGTGAACTTTCCAATGGGATACCACAGACCATCAATGGGGGGCTTGGCGGTTTGGTCAATGATCAGCTCGGTTTTGCCGTTGGCATGGGTCACGATATAGGGAGCTTTTTTTTCCAGTCCCCGGCCGCCGCCAAAGCTCACGCGGACTTCGTATTGGCCGGGCTTGGGCAGGGGAATCTTCCAACTGATTGAAAGAGAATCTTTGTTATCCTTATCGGCGACCAGATAGTGCGATCCAATGTGATTGGGGCGGAAAGTAGATTTCCGCCACATACCTGTTGTTTTTGCAGCGGAATCATCTATCGTCACAGCGTTTTTCGCTTGCAGATTTTTCAGTTCGTCTTGTTTCTGCTTGAGGTCATTTTCGATGATCGTTTTTCGGTGCTGCTGCTGTGCCAGCAGTTGGCGAATCTCAGCGCTGACTTCCAAGTTGGTTTCTTTCCATCCCGTCACGTTGACATTGCCCATCAGAATGCCGTCAGCAGTGCGGGTGCTGTGCAGGATTCCCAGCATCGCGTAGTAATCTGCAGTTGGTATCGGATCGAATTTGTGATCGTGGCAGCGAGCGCATCCGAGCGTTAAACCCAAGATTGCTCTGCCAATGGTATCCACCTGCTCGTCGGCAATATCCAGATGCATTTTGGCTTTGTTGCGTTCAGTCAGCATTTTGGGAGCAACCATCAAGAATCCGGTTGCGATCACCTGGCGGTTCCGCTCTTCCGTTCCTGAGGCGGGCAGCAGGTCGCCCGCGATCTGTTCGCGGATAAATTGGTCGTATGGCATATCGCTGTTGAAGGCGTCGATCAGATAGTTGCGGTAACGCCATGATTCGGGGAACGTCAGATTGAAGTCGCCACCATTGGAATCAGCGTAACGTGCAATATCCATCCAGTGCCTTGCCCACTTTTCCCCGAACTCCTCTCGTGAGAGTAGCTTGTCGGTGAAAATCTCAACCGCTTTGTCTGGTGAAATTTCAGTATAGATCTGCACAAATTCATGCAGCTCATCCGGAGTTGGCGGGAGGCCAATCAAATCGAGGAACAAACGCCTCGCTAACGTGTTTGCTGGGGCAACTGATGCCTGTGGCTGAATGAATGCGTCTATGGAACGATGATCAAATGAGGTTTGAAGAGGTTGGAAGGACCAAAACTGCTTCCCTGCCGAGATGTCCATCAGCTCCGCAGTTACTGGTTTCTCACCGCCACGCGGGTCGACGGCACCGGCGGTGATCCAAGCTTCAAAGTCTTGCACGACTGCCTTGGAAAGTCGTCCGTCAGGTGGCATTTCGGAGCTCTCTCCGCTTTGGTTGATTGCCAACAGGACGAGGCTTTCCTGAGGCTTGTATGGGATGATTGCTGGTCCCGAATCGCCGCCCATTTGCCAACCAGTACGCGAGTCGAGCAGCAGTCCACCTTTGGACTTTCCAGCCTCGCTTGAATGGCAGCGATAGCAATGTTCGACCAAAACAGGTCTGATCTTGGACTCGAAGAACTCAAGTTGACCAGCTTCATCCGCGCAAATCAGCGTGCTGGCAACGCAATTGGTGAAAACGACGATCGTAATGACTAACTTTTGCATAGTTAACCATTGTAACTGATCCATCGTTTGAAAGATTGCCACGACTAGGGTTGCCAAGATCAGGGTTGCCAAGATCAGGGTTGCCAGTGTTGGGTGATGAGGGTGTAGGAAGCCAAGCTGTTTGATTTCCCAACTTTCTCGCATCACACTCCATGTCGTTTACTCATCAGGATTTTCGCAATTGAATCTGGCCAAGGCATCGGTGGGCATGCCAAAGTTACCTTTTTATGTCCTTTAGGGAGCATGGATCTTGCCAGAGGGGCCGCATCAGTGTCGCCGGAAAATGGATGCTCATGATTGATTCGTCCCTGACGATTCCTGAACACTCGTTGCGCTGCAGATACAGACTCGGCAGCGTTTGCTGAAGGTATTGATGCGTTATTCAAAAGCTCCGTTCAGGATAGTGGTTCCACGAATCAACCTGCAGGTCATCGCATCAAAGAGGCTAAAAGCGATGGACAAAGTAACGGAAAACTACATGCAAAATGCACACGTGTGATCGGCATTTCGAAACCGCCGTTGAAGCAGCGTTTGATTTGTATCATGGCTCGTCATTCATTTTGGAAAATCGAGAGTCTGTTCTGCGGTTGGGGCATCTGCGGTTAATTCAACGGTACCCTCGTCGCATTTCGCTGGCCTTGAGCGTGAATCGTTCATGGAAATGCAATATGACGTGTAAAAAAAGAGGGACGCCCGAAAGGACGCCCCTCATTCTGTTCATGAGATTGTGCTTGCGGGTTGGGCCGAACGGGGCAGTGGTTTGAATGGTTTCTGTTGATTCCACTTAGCTGTGATCGGCTGGCAAACAGATCCGCCAGCAAACTTGCTATTCAAAGCTGCCGGCAGATTCAATAATCATTTTAGCTTCTCCGTCAGACTGGCGGAAAACATTTCCCCATTGACCAAAGTCGATGAGTTCACCGTCAGTGGTGTGGGCACTCCAGACTCCGTAAGCTGCGACAAGTTGATCGTCGATTCTCTTGAGCCCCAGAACTTTTGCTTCGAGAACCGTTTTCTCGTAGGGACTGCCGTCTCCTACTCCGACTGAAAATGCTTTGGCGATCTCTTTGTAGCCACGGCTTGGTCCCGCTACATTGCCAACCAATTGGACACCGTCAGAAGTGAATTCGCGTGCCAGTGCATCAAAGTTTGAGGTGCGCATCCCATTTGTGTATCGCATGATGCTGCGTTCAAGTAGTGGAACAACGGGGTCATCTTTGGCGGTCAAAGCCTCAGGTACGGGCAAGCGACTTCCTGATTTTTCTGCACTGACTTCCTCGTTGGTGATTTCGGAGTGCGCCGATTCCATCAGCAATTTGCATTGTCCATCAACCACTTGCAGCACATTTCCCCATTTGCCAGCGCGGACGGTATTTCCCTCGGCATCAATGATTTGCCACGTGCCATCTGCCAGTATTACGTTTTCGCTGATGTAACGGGCGTTGGCGACAACGGCATCAAGGCTGCCTGCGTCGGAGTCATCTTCATCAGCAAAACGTTCTTCGAATGACTCAGCGATTGCTTCTCGGCCTTCCAGTGGCAGTTGGTAAAGGCTGATCACTCGAGCGCTGTTTTCCATGAATTCATTTGCTAATCCTGAAACGTTTCGGGTGTTGAAATTCCTCAAGAAACGCCGGACGCTGGCGGAGGCAAGTCTCTCTGCATCGGTCGATTTCGAGAGTCGAATCATGCGGTTGTTCAGTTCCATGGCACTACCGTCTGCCGACTTGAGAGTTGCTTCTGTAGTGAGTAGTTTTCCGTTCTCACTGAACTTCCATGTTCCATTTCCGGTAATGGTGTCACCTGTCGGGAAACTGGCATTAGCCAAACTCCACTTCCAATTGTTTTTGTTCTTTTTTGCCTTGGCAATGATCAGTTCCCAGTGCCCACCGTCGGGTGCGGTGTGGAAGCTTCGAATTTGATTGGTGCCGGGGGTCACCGATACTAAACCACGGGTTCCGTCTGACCCGAATTGGACATCCCATTGCAGCACAGTGCCTGCTGGATTGGGCGTGATCGTTGCATAGGCAACTACCAGATCCCCTTTTGTCTGGCCGTGCTCCGAGTCATCTCGAATGGCTGTGTTCTCCAGCCTCCATGACCCTTGCAGCAACTCAATCAATTCAGCAAAGTCCTGAGCGGCAGATCTTTTTTCCGCAGATTTCTTGTCCTCTGCGTTTGCCATGTTTGGCATGCAGCAAAGTGACAACGCCGTAATTACGGCGATGATTGGCATGTGGGTAGAGATGAGGGTGTGGCGGTCAACTTTCTTTAACGCAAAGCTCATGCTGCATTCCTGTCGGCTGGATGTTATGAATCGCCTCCCCAATTTCATTGCGTGGGAGGCCGTCTAGTATCCAGTAGTGCGAGGAATAGACTGGTTTTGCCGGGTGAAAGAGAGTGTTTCACGATGGTTTTGGCAAATTTTTACGTTCACGCGTGCATGTGTTTCTCCGCCAGCCCGGACAGTCTCGCCGGTCAGCACGGCAGGTGTGAATGGGAAATGCTTAAGCGGTGCTACCGGGGTGCCGGCCGAGGCATGCAGCTTCGCGATGTTGAGAAATGTTGCCAGCAGATGCATGAATCTCAGTTGGGCCGGCCGCCTCCTAACGTCTTCCCAAAACTCTCGATTTCTTGCATGTCCAAAAAGCCGTCCCCGTTGCTGTCCGCACGATCAAGGATTCGCTGCATTCGGATTGGGATCTCGTCTCGCATGACTTTGCCATCTCCGTTGGAATCGAGACTTCGGAGTCGCGCGAGTGCTGCGGTGGGACCATTCGGCCCACCGGCAATGGGGTTGCCTATCGCTTGCGATTGCTGTTCGTTGCGTCCCATTTCAGACTCCGAAATTTTTCCGTCCTTGTTCTTGTCGAGTGATTTGAGTGTGATTTTCGCGTTCTGTATTTCTTCCGCTGAAATTTCACCATCACGATCTGGATCAAGGGCCAACATCAGGGGATGTGAAGAAAGAGATTTGGTGAGCCCGGGCATGGCTGATTGTGTCGGACTTATCACGGCTTTGAGTTTTTTCAAGTCATCAAGTTTGATGCGCCACATGCCCTGTCGGTTGATTGCAGCATACAGGTATTGATTGTCCGTCGTCATTGCCCAAACACCAATCCCACCACGAGGTAAGTTGGCACTGACATCTTTCCAGTGCTCGCCCTTGTCAATGCTGATGTACACGGAACCACTACCGCGGAAGGCGCCCAGAGCTACCAGCTCTTTACCAGCAGCAAATGACCGAGCGTTCGCTGTTCCAACCGTGGCGGTCCATGACGCGCCCTTGTCTGTGCTTCGGAAAGTGCCGTACGGGGTGCCGGCAAAGAGGACACCCTCGTGGGCAATCAAGGCTCGTGAGCGTGAACCGGGTGGCATGCCCGTGTTAGACGCGGACCAAGAGTTACCACCGTCGGATGAGCAATAGACGCCATCACCATCGGTTGAGGCAAAGATCAGGCCGTCGAGGGTTGCCAAGGCACGTACATCAGGATTATTCAATCCTGAGCTGCAATCACTCCAGCTTTTTCCTTGACTGTCTGTTTTGAAAATACCCGATGGTGTTCCACAAAAGATGGTGCTTTTGTGAGAGGTCAGCGCGTTTGAACTCTTCTTTCCTGTTTGTGGTATGACAGGTAAGCCGCTGGATCGCTTTTCCCAAAACTTGCCATCATCTTCTGAGAAGTAAACGCCATCGGCGCTGGCAGCGATCAGCAGGCCATTGGTGCTGTGCAGAGATTCATTGGTGCTGTGCAGAGAACGGAACAGCTGGTCAAAGCGTGTCGATCCGATGCCGTTGCTGCGTGCCTCGATGCTATCACCGTGATTGTCGGACCACAGGATTCCTGTGGCATTGGTTTGAGAGTTGGGCAACCCGCCCGTGCCAATCACTAAACCTTGGTCGCCATGGGTGGTGAGAGCAAAAACCTCAGGATGATTACCTGGTAGAAGTACGTGTTCCCATTGGCCAGATGCTTCCGCCAGAGCGATGATCAAGAAAACGGGAATCAACGTTGTTCGATGTAGGTTCATTTTGTCTGCGACGGATGGAAGGCGATTAGATTAGTAGGCGGTGCTGGTGGCAGTAACGTTGTGATTTTAACGCCACGACATTGACTCCGTTCCGGTGTTTCAGCTCCATTCCCACCTTTCTCGTCTACGGCCGGATTTCTAGCAGGCAAGTCCGAAGGGAAACCATGCACTTTGTTCCCGTGGGGCTTTGCTGTTGCTCGGTCGATCCCGCTGTCGTGAAAATCAGCATTTTTATCACGGGTCATAGGCCGGTTTCATGTGTTTTCCTGAACCCAGTGAAATGGAGATTCGGTTTGCAGTCACAAGCAGCTTCCCGCTGTTGAGGTCTCTATCTCCCTGACCGTTCTGCTCTGGCATTAGCCAAAAAACTGTAATTTTTCTGACACGTTGATTTTTTCTGTCGGGTGGGATGAAGGTTCTACGTCTTGTCTGAAAGTGGTCATCGGTAGGAATGCGCCAAAGCCGTTTAACGCTTTGTCTCGTGTCGCATTCACACCCTTTCAGATGCAACAAAACGAGGATAGAGAAAGATGAAAATCATCAAAGATGCGCTGTTGGCAGCTATGTTCGTGGGTGGTCTGCTTGCATGTTCAGATGGATTTACTGCTCCCCCCAGCTCGGAGCCTGCACCCAATTCAAGAATCCTTGATGAGTTTAGGGAATTTGAAAATCACTACACCATCCATTACGACGTCTATGCGGCCATGCCCCGTTATGGATGGCAAGTGGTTTGGGTGTATCGGGATGGAACGACGGTGGATTCATATACTTTCCTGACTTTTGATTCTGCAAATAGGCATTTGTTGCGCATTCTCTTTGGCAGTTACGAGCCAGAGGGTGTTGTGGAGGGCGACATTCGGAAAGTCGAGTTGGAGCCGAGGTTTGAGTTTGTGGGTCGAGTGGACAACTGTGTGGAAGCTGATCGCTTGGCTCGATTTTTAGAGCGTGGCGGTTATTACACCGATGTTCGGATTGTGTCGGAATGGGCGGGCGCACGCCGCTAGTGATGAGCTTGCGGTATTTTGGCAAATACCGCGGAAGTCGGGGAATGGGGATGGTGCAAGCTGGCAAAGTGGGAAGCGAGTTTTGATTTTGATCTGGTTGGATCAGGCTAGGATCTCGGTCACCACCCGTGCCGGCTCAACACCCGTCAGTTTTTGGTCCAAGCCTTGAAATGGAAAGTTCAGCTTTTCGTGATCGATTCCCAGTTGGTGCAGCAGGGTGGCGTGCAAATCCCTGACAGCGACAGGGTTCTCGGCCACGTTGTAGCTGAAATCATCAGTTTCACCGTAAGACATGCCACCTTTGATTCCACCTCCAGCAAGCCAACCTGAGAAGCATCGTGGATGATGATCACGACCATAATCATCTCGTGCAAGTTTTCCCTGCCCGTAAACGGTGCGGCCAAATTCGCCTGCGAAGACGATCAGCGTATCGTCCAGCAAACCACGTTGCTCGAGGTCTGCGATGAGTGCAGAGCAAGCTTGGTCGACATCGAATGCCTGGCCTCGAAGTTGCTTGGGAAGGATTGAGTGATGGTCCCAGCCACGATGGAACAGCTGAATGAACCGCACACCACGTTCAACCATTCGCCGCGCCTGCAGGCAGTTTCTTGCAAACGATCCGTTTTTGTGCACTTCCGGTCCATAGCTGTCCAGCACCTCCTTGGATTCCTGTGACAAGTCGGTCAGCTCGGGAACCGAAGATTGCATGCGGAACGCCATCTCCTGCTGGGAAATAGTGGTTTCAATTTCACTGTCACCGATTTCACCCAAGTGTTTGCGGTTGAGTGCGCCGGTGGCATCCAACATGCGTCGGCGAATATCTGAGTCAACTCCCTTGGGATTGGACAAAAATAAAACGGGATCGCCATTGGTTTGAAAAGCGACTCCCTGATGTTTGGATGGAAGAAATCCACTTCCCCAAAGTCGGCTGTAAAGTCCCTGCACATTTCTTGTGCCGCCGGTCCAAAACGCAGAAGTTAAAACGATAAACTCTGGCAGATCCTTGTTGATGGCCCCTAGGCCATAACTCAGCCACGCACCCATGCTCGCTTTACCAGGCTGTTCGGAACCTGTGCAGACAAATGTTTTAGCGGGGTCATGGTTAATGGCATTGGTGTTCAGTGACTTCAAGATGCACAGACGGTCAGCCTGTTTGGAAAGATGCGGTAATAGTTCGCTCATCCAAAGACCGCTCTCTCCTGCCTGATTGAACTTGAATATCGAAGGAACAACCAACTGTTCCTTGCCTCGCGTCATTGCTGTGACACGCTGTCCCTGGCTGATGCTTTCGGGAAGTGGTTTTTTGAATTGCTTGTCCAAATCAGGTTTGTAATCAAACAGATCAACTTGGCTGGGAGCACCAGCCATGAATAAGAAAATGACATGCTTTGCCGCAGGCTTGGGATTCGTCTGCGCAATCGAGTTTTGTGGCAGCAGCGAGCCGAGTGCTGTCACCCCAAGTCCCATGCCGGAAGTCTTCAGGAATTGCCGGCGGGCTTGTGAAAGAGGGCTGTTTTGATCCATCACTGTTGTTCTCAACGTAAAGTTTGGCTGCGTCGAACCAATCACGAGCGTGTTTTCGTGATGTCCAAGTTGTAAATGGTATTGATGATCATTGCCCATGCAGCGATCGCGTGGGGTGAATGTTTGCCGTCCGGCGTTGTTTCTGTGAACGACTCGGTTAGTGCAGGTCGCTCTTGATAAAATGTCTCGAAGTCGTCGAATGCTTTCTGTAAAATTTCCTGTTCACGTTTGTCTGGGGTTTTGCCAGTAATGGTCTCATAAACGGCAGACAGGCGACCCTCGTCTTCCCAACTGAGCGCTTGTATTGCGAGCTGCTTGGCTGCTTTCATGTACTGCTGTTCGTTCATCAACAAGAGGGCCTGCAGCGGCGTGTTGGTGCGTTCGCGTCTTGCTGTGCAGTCCTCTCGCGTTGGAGCATTCAGAATGGTCATCTGGGGAGGGGGTAGGCCACGTTTCCAGAAAGTGTAAACGCTTCTCCGTACAACCTGATCACCCGAGTCGGGCACGTAGCGGCTTGGATAGGAACTCGGGAGTGAGACAGACTTCCAAAGCCCTTCGGGCTGAGGAGGTTTGACACTCTTGCCACCCATTTTTTCGCTCAGCACGCCGCTGGTGGCAAGAATCTGGTCGCGAATCACCTCAGCATCCAAGCGATACCTCGAGCCTCGGGCCAGCAGCCGATTTTCTGGATCTGTCCGGTACTGCTCTGGTCTTGCCTGTGAACGCTGGCGATAGGTTTCGGACATGACCATTTCTTTCATCAGGGCCTTCACATCCCAGTCAGAATGCACAAATTGTGCAGCCAGATAGTTGAGTAGGTCAGGATGGCTTGGCCACTCACCTTGAGCACCAATGTCCTCGGCAGTTTTCACAATGCCAACACCGAACAGTTGCTGCCAAAAACGATTGACGGCAACGCGCGCTGTCAGGGGATGCTCGTCGGACACGAACCAATTCGCGAGATCCATTCTACTTTTTGGGCGACCAGAGACTTCAGGCATCGGTGGCAGGAAAGCAGGGGTGCCCCGTTCGACCTGCTCCCCAAGATCGTCGTAGGCACCTCGGATCATCATGTGTGCAGGCCGAATATCTGACCGCTCTTTCATGATCATTGCCGCGGGAATCAGCATTTCAAGCTTGCTCAATTCCCCTCGAATTTCGTTACGCTTGGTTTCAAGTTGTTTGATTTCTTGTTGGTGCTCAGCAGTTTTCTTCTCAACAGTCTTCTTCTCAGCAGTCTTCTCTTCCACTGAACTGTTGTCAGCACTACTTGCTTCGGCCGCATCTGCCTTTCTCAGTTTTCCCACCGCTGACTTCAGTTCTGCAATCTGTTTCTCCAACGCAGCATTTTGATTTTGCAACTGCATCCGAGAGCTTTGCTGTTCAGGACTGGGTAATTCGATGTACGGTTTCTGCAGTCCGCGTTTGAAGTCGTTCCCGGATCGGCCACCTGTTTCAGGAGTCGCATCGATATTATTGAAGAATGCGTACAGTTGATAAAATTCGCGTGAGGAAATGGGATCATATTTGTGGTCGTGACAGACCGCGCATCCAACCGTCAGGCCCATGAAAGCTGTGCCAACCGATGTCACTCGATCGATTACGTTTCTTGCATGACTTTCTTCAGGCAGCATCGTGCCACGGTCGATGATCATGTGCAGTCGGTTGAAGCCGGATGCAGTCAACTGGTCATTCGATGGGGTGTCGTAAAGATCACCTGCAAGCTGGTATCGGACAAAGTCGTCGTACGCCAAGTTCTGGTTGAATGACCGAATCACCCAGTCACGGTAGGGTGAAAGGTCACGATAGTGATCGTGGTGAATGCCATTGGTGTCAGCAAAGCGAACGAGATCCAGCCAGTGTCGCCCCATGTGCTCGCCGAACGTGGGCGATTTCAATAAATGATCAACTGCTTTCTCGTACGAGTTTGCCGATTGGTCAGCCAGGAATTCGGAAATGTCACTTCGGCTTGGTGGCAGTCCCGTCAAATCCAACGAAAGACGACGCAGCAGTGTCCTTCGGTCACCAGCGGGTTGGGGCGAAATCCCGTGTTCGTCAAGTTTTCGCTTCACAAACCGGTCGATGGGGCCTGTTCCCCACGTACTGTCGGCCGCAGGCGGAAAAGATGGAGGTTCCAAGGATGTGAATGCCCAGAATGTTTCATAGTTGCCCCCTTCCTCGATCCATGCTTTAAATAATTTTTGTTCCTCTGGGCTGATGGGCTTTTTGTGCGCGTCGGGTGGTGGCATCACCACATCTGGGTCAGTTGATGTGATTCGTTTGTAGAGTTCACTACCGGCAACATCATTTGGGGTGAGTGCATTGAGGGCACCCTCGTCACCGTCACGTCGGTCAAGTCTCAATCCTGCTTTGCGGTCTTGTTCGTCCGGCCCATGGCAATGAAAGCAGCGATCCGACAAAAGGGGACGGATATCTCGATTGAAACTGACCGTCGTCTTCTGGGCAAAGCCTGGCTTGGCCATGCAAGCATGGGTCACCAAAATCAGAAACACACAGGGCAGAATCGCCTGGGTGTGCGGCAGAATACTCACCAGTTTGCATCGGTGATTTTCGAATCGGGTTGTCATGGAATCGCATCTAAGGAAATCGGAATGTGCTCTTCCCAGTCTAACCCGTAATCGAGCGAGAGGTGAGTTAGGTGGTGAGATGGTGAGGTGGTGAATATCAGGTTTCGCATGCGCATTTTTACATTACAGAATGAAAGACAATCCAAAGTTGCTTTCGTTTCATGCAAAGAAAGCAAAAAGTGATGCACGCGATGAAAATCAGTTACCTGCAGTCGGGAACTTCTTCGTGCATTGTTTGTAGGAGGTGACGAATTGCCGCAGTGGTCGGCGAAGAATCGACAATTGGGATTGTGCTCAGGATTGAATTGCGGTTTCACGAAAGCAGGGAAATGTGCATCTTGGTCAGTCAAAGACGGCTGGCGAAAGCGGGGCAAGTCAGCCTGCGTCAGGCACGCAGCATCCCCTCTGTTTTGGAATGTGGATTCTGGACGCGTAACGTTTGAAAATTTGACGTTCAGATCAGGTACCGGGTGCCTTCCACTCAAGTTCGTGGGGCATCACCTGTTGCTGGATCGAAAGGGTGGCGGCCAAGCCGGCGGCTTCACCCATCGGGACGGCGTTGCCGGTGACGCGATAGCTGGAATGAGCGATGAAATCTCCGCTGATGCATCGTCCTGCCATCAACAGGCCCTCAACATCAGCAGCCACCAATGCAGGGTAGGGAATGTCGTAGGGCTTCATGCCACCTGTCTTGAAATCGCGATTGATTTCTTTATTGCCAGAATTGTTCAGGGCATGCACATCAATGGGGAAGGTTGCTTTGCAGACGGCCTGTGTGTGGTTCAACCCACTGGCAAGGTCGGAAGCTGTCAGGGTGTAGCGGCCGCGTACGCGACGACCTTCACGAATACCAATTTGTTCGGCCGTTGCGACCACGGCGAGGTTTTTCCAAGGTCCACCGACCCTTCGTAGTCCCTGAACAATCTCATGGATTTCGCGTCTCGCTCGGAGCGTGGCTGCCGTGATTGCGTCTGCATCAAAGGCACTTACACCGTACTCGTGATTGGTCATTAACGAAAACACATTGCTGTGCAGGTGTCTCAGTGTCGGTGCTCGGTAGGAGGGGGTGATTCCATGTTTTTCCATTAGTTCGAGCAAGCGTCGTTTTGCGGATGATCCGGTTTCTCGAATCCACGGTCGTACCTGATTCGGATCTAGACCCGTTAGCAGTGCGAGCATCGACATAGGCTGGCAGGTGCATTCTGAGCCAGTTCCCACATCGAATTGGCAGCCAGCATGGGCAGCCAGGTCGCCATCACCACTGCAGTCGATGAAGCGTTGCGCTAGCCAAGCTTCCCGACCTGATTTTGATTCGGTCAAGACTGCGACCAAGCGTTGGTTGTCATTCAGAACGGCGCCAACGACCCTCGTATGAAGTCTGATTTTCACACCAGCCTCGATGCACACTTCCTCCAGCACGAGTTTTGCGATCTCAGGATCATAGACCGTGCCGTTGGATTCCACGGCAACCTTGCTGCCGCGTTCAGTGAATTTCTTCAGTAGTTCCGTCATGATCCCGCGTTTGTTGCCTGCGTCGAGGATCTTGGTAAGCAATCCTACTGTCCACACACCGCCCAAGCATCCTGCGACTTCGATGAGTTGTACGGAAGCTCCTGCCCGTGCTGCAGATAATGCTGCAGCAATTCCAGCAGGACCGGCGCCACAAATCAGGACATCCGACTTACTCGCCACTGGGATGGTGCGTTCTGACTCGAAGATTGCTTTTTCGTCGTTGGATAGTTCTCCTGCTGTTCGTAGCACGTCCCCTATCCCCGGGGTGACTCGTTTCACTTGCTCCCTCGCACCTGCGACTTTTGTGTCAGGTGAGGTCAAGGCCGATGACACAACCAGTCCACCCGCTGTGACCTGCAAAAATCTACGACGAGTTGAATCTCTATTCATGATCAGTGGTGGAGTAGGTGGAGATTGTTGGCGGGTGACTGGAAGCGGGTGACCGGGTTTTGTGGTCTGCAACCTCACCGTTTTCGAATGGGCGTAATCATTCCCATCAATAGGCTCCGATTGCTTCAGTATAAACAGCATACAGGCTTTGGCTGGCTGCCATGAATAAACGGTTTCGTTTTGCGCCGCCGAAGCACAGGTTGGCGCAGACTTCTGGCAGGATGATTTGTCCTATTCTGTCACCGTTGGGTGCAAACACATGGACTCCGTCGTAGCCTTCTCCCACCCACCCCGCGGTTGACCAAATGTTGCCGTGGATGTCTGCACGTATGCCGTCTGCTTTCCCTGCCTTTTCGAAGCCATCCATTTTCATTGATGTGAATTGGCGACCATTTTTCAGACGCTCGCCGTCCACATCCCAGACTCGAATGGAGTGGGCGCCATCACCGGTGTCTGCAATGTACAGTTTGCTCAGGTCAGGTGAAAAACAAAGTCCATTGGGAGTGCCTATTTCGTCGGTGACCTTGGTGATCTTTCCAGTCTGTGTATCCACGCGGTACACGGATTCGGGCAATTCAGCTTGCGAGGGTGTTCCTGTGTAGTTTTTGCGAATGCCATAACCTGGATCTGTGAACCAGATGGATTTGTCATCACGGTGGACCACGATATCGTTTGGTGAATTCAGGCGTTTACCGTCATAGCTATCTGCAATGACTTGTGTCGATCCATCGTGCTCATGGCGGATCACTTGTCGAGGACCATGTTGACAGGTCAGTAATCGACCTTCGTAGTCGAAGGTGTTTCCGTTTGCATTTCCACTCGGTTTTTTGAAAACCGTGACGCGGTCATCATCTTCGACCCAGCGGTGAAGTGAATCTGCAGGAACGTCACTGAAAACGAGATAACGCCCAACGGCATTCCATGCGCATCCCTCGTGCCATAGCGCTCTGGGGTTAAAGTACAGTCGTTGAACGGACGTGTTGCCTAGTTTGTATTTGGTGAATCGTTCATCCAAACTCACAACACGCGGGTCGGGATAACGTACCGTTCCCGGCCATGTGGTGGTTCCGTCATCCATTGCTTGGGCGTCTTGGGGACCTGTGATGGACCCGGCAACGCAGGTCGCGGCGATTCCTGCCAGTAAGGAACGACGCGGCAAGGAAGGCTGACTCATAGGAATTTCCTGTTGCTTGAATGCGATTTTTTGACTGTAGACGCTTGGTTTTGACGTCGGTGTTGTGGGTTTGTCCGGTCCACCGCGTGAGGGATGTTGCCGTGTCAGTGGCTCTCTAGCAGTTTGATCATTGCCTCACCCATGGCTATTCCAACATCCATGTATGTTTGGGCATTGCCGTTGTAATGACTATTTGATGCTCCGCCCTGACTCAATGGGTGGGTGTATACAGTGGCGGTATTTCCTTTGAAATCAGGGTGCTTGCCAGTGTCGCCATCGACAGCGAGTTGCGCTTCGAGGATCATTTTTTCCGCGCCCTCAGCATTGTCTTTTTCTGTTTGTCCGAGCGTTGCGCAGACAAACTTTGCTTGCGGGGCCTTGAATTCCTTACGTAGGTTTTGAATCAACCGTACAAGGTTTTGTTCGTAGCGTGCGGCATGTTCTGCGTTATACCGATCTTTGTCTCCCTGCCACCAGCCAAAGCCTACGATCTCGTAGCCGCGTCCTTTCCACTGGGGGAACTGCTGATCAAAATTGTCGAGCACTTCATGGGCAGCTTGAAAGCAGTCGTCATACTGTTTGCCCGCATACCAATTGATCGGTTCCGGCTTCGTTCCTTTTTCCCATGAGGCGGGTGAGTCTTTGTAGCCCGCAAAGACTTTTCCCCCTGCTTCGTATTGTTCGCTGCCGGGTGGCAAAAAGTCCCACCCAAGTGAACGATTGCCCTGGGATGTTTTCAGAATCAGAACTGGCTCGTCGATTGCATCTCCGAGGACCTTGCCGAATCCCAGTTCAGGGCCGATTCTTCCTGATTTGACTCCCAGCCAATGACTGCCGGTCGCGGTCACCACGCCACGATACCAGACGTCGTCCCGCTCGGTCCATTGTCCCTTGTCATTCATCAGGTACGGGTACTTGGCTTCATGTTTGACGAGTGTCGCCAACGTGCCTTGAATGTCTTGACGGTCTATCCATCCCAACCCGTTGGCGTCCCCCGTGAGGTACGTGATCTTGAATGGAACTTTCTTTCCACCTGTTAATTTGATATCTGTGCGAATCGGCTCTTGGCCGGGCTCCATCCGGTGTACTTCCTTTCCGTCAACTTCCATGACGTTGTGCATGGAGCCACCGTAACCGGGGCGAAATTGGTAGATGCCAGAGTCCTCGACTTGAACAAACCCTCGCGTCACCTGAGTGCCGCCCCCAGGGTATGAGGTTGGTTTGCTGCCACCGAAATTTTCCAATGCAAGGCTGGTGATCGGTTTCAACGCATCATAATTAGCGTCTGGTTGATACTCACCTTCGTAAACAGAGACCACGGGACTGATGAACTCAGAACCCCAGCGACTGCTTCCGCCGGTCACCTTCCCTGCACCCACCATGTTGGACTGACCTGAAAGGATGAACACCTTCACCTTCTTTTTTGTCGTCTTTGCTTCCCCGTTGTCTGCATGCGTGACATTCAGAGCACCCATCCAAAAGACAGAAAACAGGCTCAGAATGACAGTGATAGTGAATCTCATTTCGATAGCTCGTGTCGCGGTAGATAGGTGATCGTGAGGTTGACTTGACGACTTGCTGGTGATCCAGGTGAACGCACATTCTTGCCAATAACTTACCTTCGAATCACGTTGAAAACCAGCTTTCTGCCAATGCTGGTGTCAGTGGATGAATTGCTAATCGTGATCTTCGCGGAAAGCTCAGGTTGATAGCAGGCTTGATGTCGTTGCAAACGCATTGGCCTTCGTTTTGAAAGGAATTTGACATCCATGCAATTAGATGAAATTGGCGGTGCGGTCGAATTGGTATCCAAGCACGGTATGCTTTGAAACGAGATGCTTTCTGATCGGATTATGCAGCCTTAGCAGTTGTTTTTGGTCCCATCTTGCGACGCTGTTCTTGTAAGTGTTGATTGCCCGTGCGACACTGGAATCTCCTTTCGATTTGCTCTCTGGTTTTTTGGAATGCTGCGTCGCATCATCTACACGAGTATCGCTACTATTGCTCTCGATCAACGTGCGCTGCTTGACTTGCTGCATGCGGCACGAGGATTCAGTAAGATCGATGCGGTCACTGGGCTTTTAGTTCATGATCGCGGTCAGTTTTTGCAAGTCATCGAGGGACCCGCTAACGCAATTGATAATCTTGTGCAAAGGTTAAGGCGTGATCGACGACACTCGCAGTTCGAGATCCATGAGGACGTACTGACAGACACACGTCTATTTCCTGACTGGGCGATGGGGTTGGGCGAACTTACTGATCCCACGCTTGCTTGCCTACCTGGTTTTCTTGGCGAGTCGGACGAACAAGTTCGTCTGTTTGAACTGGCGGAACGTCTGACAGAATTGGCTCCCGCACTGAACCAAGCGTTTGCAAGAGCCAACTGAACGCAAACCTTTAAGACCTTGCGGGCCGCGGGCCTGGCCTTGGCGTTCGCCTGAAATGTGTTTCCATGATCTCAGTTTAGCGGCGTTACCGCCAATTTTCTCGAGTTCTTGCTAGCCAACCTCGATGGTTGGCTACCTCACTTTTTTGACCATGTGTCTCGATCGTCGAGAACTGTTGTTACTTCATCACCGTTGAGCCACGCGAGTGCAGCAGGGGCTTCCGTCAGGTATGCATCCCAGAACGCGGTGCTGATAGCCTTGACAGTCTCCTGTTGCTGCTTTGATTTTTTCGAAGCGGGTAGCCTGTCGCTGCGTCCTCCGAATTTGAAGTGTGTGCCCTCATTAAGTACCAGTTCGAAGGAGTGTCCATCCGAGGGTAGCGCTTTGAAAACTTCGCGACGCGATTTTGCATCGACGCGCCGGTTAACCGGGCTGTTGTCATCCGTGCCAGTCATTAGCAGCCATGGCTTTTTGACTGAGGCGAATGCTGAGGAGGCACCGGCAAGCGGTGTAATGCTTGGACTCATTGTGATCGCTGCCTTGATTCTCGAGTCTTT